>Ga0209495_1002617_pt1 | contig 11628 bp, 6 predicted proteins | sample EN1Hudsemesocosm_FD_184629 | JGI IMG/M metagenome (GOLD analysis project Ga0209495, IMG submission 184629) | Methane-oxidizing microbial communities from mesocosms in the Hudson Canyon - EN1E Hudson Canyon (SPAdes) (version 2) | ecosystem: Environmental > Aquatic > Marine > Cold seeps | place... | reverse complement strand
ATGGTAAATAATCTCTGTGTAGTGAAGTAACAATAATTACAAAACGCTCAAACCACATACCGATGTTTACAACGATAGAGATAAAGAATGTAAAGGCAATACTTGTTCTCAATTTCTTAGACCACATTAACTGTGGGGAGAATACGTTACAGGTCATCATTGCCCAGTAAGCCCACCAATAAGGACCCGTTGCTCTGTTTAAGAAGGCGTATTGTTCGAACTCTACACCAGAGTACCAAGCGATGAATAACTCAGTGATATAAGCAACCCCAACAATAGAACCTGTAACCATAATTACAATGTTCATATACTCGATGTGCTTAATAGTGATGTATGCTTCCATGTTTACCACCTTTCGCATTACCAATAGTAATGTTTGTACCATAGCGAAACCGGAGAAGATTGCACCAGCAACAAAGTAAGGAGGGAAAATAGTAGTGTGCCATCCAGGAATAACTGAAGTAGCAAAATCCATAGATACAATCGTGTGTACAGAAAGTACGAGCGGTGTAGCTAGACCTGCAAGAACCAAAGAAAGCTCTTCGAAACGTTGCCAGTGTTTTGCTTTTCCAGACCATCCAAAAGATAAAATCGTATAAATTTTCTTTGCTATTGGCTTAACAGCTCTATCTCTAATCATGGCAAAGTCAGGAATCAATCCCATATACCAAAAAACTAAAGAAACCGTAAAATAAGTGGAAATTGCAAACACATCCCATAGCAAGGGTGAATTAAAGTTCACCCATAAAGAACCAAAATTATTTGGTAATGGAAAAACAAAATAGGCAAGCCAAGGTCTTCCCATATGAATACCCGGAAATATCGCAGCTTGAATTACAGCAAAAATAGTCATCGCTTCGGCAGAACGATTTATAGACAAACGCCATTTTTGACGAAACAACAATAATACGGCAGAAATCAGTGTTCCTGCATGACCAATCCCTACCCACCATACAAAGTTGGTAATATCCCAAGCCCAACCAACAGTTTTGTTAAGCCCCCATACACCAATACCGGTTCCAATTGTATAAGCTATACATCCAGCACCCCACAAAAATGCGAGTAATGCAAGGATAAATAAAGCCCACCAATATTTGTTAGCCTTACCCTCTATAGGGCGAGCCACATCCTTTGTGATGTCATGTAAAGTCTTATCTTCTAAGATAAGAGGCTCTCTAATTGGAGATTCGTAATGCATATTTATCTAATTAAATTTTATTATCAGTTACGTTACGTACTTTCGTTTGATACCAAACAGAAGGTTGAGTATTCAACTCTTCCAGTAAGTGATATGCTCTAGGATCTTTAGAAGCAGTAAACACTTTAGATTCTTCGTTAAGAACATCTCCAAAAGTTAATGCTCCAGTATCACAAGCTATAGAACAAGCAGTTTGAGCTTCTTCAGCACGAAGTTTACGTCCGTCTTTCTTAGCATCTAACTTCACTTTTTGTAGCATGTGTACACACATAGAACACTTCTCCATTACCCCACGAGAACGTACTACTACGTCTGGGTTAAGGACCATCTTACCTAAGTCATCATTCAAGTAGAAGTCGAAGTCCTCATTGTCTGAGTAGTTAAACCAGTTGAAACGACGTACTTTATAAGGACAGTTGTTTGCACAGTAACGAGTACCTACACAACGGTTATAGGCCATGTGGTTTAATCCTTCTCTAGAGTGAGAAGTTGCAGCTACTGGACAAACAGTTTCACAAGGAGCGTGATTACAGTGCTGACACATTACAGGTTGGAATACTACTTCTAAAGTTTCAGCTTCAGATGCAACTTCCATTGCTAAGAATTTATCAATTGCAGAAACGCCTTCATCATCCGCCTTCTCTTGTGTCATATCACTAGAGTAGTAACGGTCAATACGCAACCAGTGCATATCACGTGAACGACGAATTTCATCTTTACCTACAACAGGCACATTGTTTTCGGCATGACAAGCGATTACACAGGCACCACATCCAGTACAACCGTTAAGGTCGATAGATAAGTTCCACCAGTGTACATCTCTGTCGTGTTCTTCCCAAAGAGTAATCTTTTCTGGTGCTTTAAGCCCCTTATGAGTCGCCAACAACATTTGTTCGTTACCAGAAGTAGGATCGTTTTTGTAAGCATCAAGAGTTGTTTCTTTTACAATTCTATCTCTACCCATCATAGTATGATGCAATTGAGTAGAGGCAAAGCCGTGAACTTCTCCTTCTACTTTAGTCAATGTAGCACCAGAGAGCGTAGTGTTGAAACCATTCGCGAAAACGAATGCATTAACACCTACACCATCACCAGCTTTACCCGAACCTTGACGACCATAACCTACAGCTAAACCTACTGTTTTGTATGCTTGACCAGGTTGAATTAAAACAGGAACTCTTAAAGTAACACCATCAACCGTTAAGTCAACAACATCACCATCTAATGCTCCGTTAGAAACATTTTCGTTTGTTAAGCCTAATTCCTTAGCAAAACGCGGAGAAACTGTTAAGTAGTTATCCCAAGTGTTTTTAGTAATTGGATCAGGTAATTCTTGCAACCAAGGGTTGTTTGCGAATTCACCAGAACCAAGACCTGTTTTAGAATACAATACTAAGTCAATTGAATCGCCAGAGATCTTACTCAATGAAGCTACAGCAGAAACGATTGATGCTTTATTAGAAACAGATTTTTCAGAAGCCTTCGTCATAAACACACCGTCGTGAAGAGCAGTGTTCCATGAAGTAGAACCTAAGATATTCTTGTTCCAGTAATTTTTAACGTAAGAATAAAAATCCTCACCTAAACCAGTCCACGACATCAAAGAAGCTTGAGCCTGACGAGTTTTAAATAAAGGACTGATAGTTGGTTGAACCAAAGCATAAACTCCTGTATAAGGATTCGCATCACTCCAACTTTCTAGGTAATTGTGGTCTGGACAAACAAAGTTCATCGCAGTAGCTGTTTCGTCATTCTTTTCAGAGAAAGAAACAGAGGTATCAACTTTAGATAAAGCTTCTGCAAAAGCAGCACCTTCAGCTAAATTGTAAACTGGGTTAGCATTGTAAGCAATTAAGGCTCCAACTTTACCAGCTTTCATATCGTTTACTAAAATAGCAACATCAGCATCATTACCTTGTTTAAGGTTCGAACGCTTAGCGAAGTCTATTGTAGCACCGTTGTTACTTAACAAGTCATTAATTGCGTTAACAACTAAATGAATGTTTTTATCATTTCCACCAGCAACTACTAAAGACTTCCCTTTAGCCTTCCAAAGGTCGTTAGCTGCTTTTTGGATTTGAGTGCTATAATCAGAAGTAGCAACATTTACAGTTGTAGCTCCTGCCTTCTTAGCAATAAGGTTGTATAAGTTGACAAGAGCAACTCCCATTTCAGAAGCCTTAACTGGCGTTCTGTAATCGGCATTAGCACCTGTCATCGATAAGTTCGATTCGAATTGGTAGTGACGAGACATTGTTGCCGCGTTAGGATTACGCTTAGAAGCATAATCTTTACCATGACCAGCATCTAACCAGTCTCCAAGGAAGTCTGCAGCAAAAGAAACTACAACATCTGCCTTATCAAAGTGATAAGTAGGAAGTGCTCTTACACCGAAGCTTTCTTTATTAGCATCTAACATAGCTGATACAGAAAGTGCATCATATATTACATGCTTAGCATTGTATTTTGCAGCAAAAGTATCAATCACGGTCTTTGTAGAAGGAGAGATAATTGAAGAACTTAAAAGCACTACTTGCTTCCCAGCAGCTTTAGCAGCTTTTAAACCTTTTACTATAGATGTATCAACATTAGCCCAAGTAGACTCTTCGCCATTGGCAAGAGGAGTTTTTAAACGAGCTGCATCGTATAAGTTCAAAACAGAAGCTTGAATACGTGCGTTAACACCACCTTTATCACATAGGTCATTTGTCTTTAAAAAGATAGGACGACCCTCGCGGTTCTTGATTAATAAACTTGCAAAGTCGTTTCCATCATAGAAACTTGAAGCGTACCAATCAGCTTCACCAGCAATTGTTTCTTCGGGCTTAACTACGAACGGGATTACTTTTTGAATAGGCGATTCACAGGCAGCTAAGGAAGCTGCTGCTGTACTAAAGCCTAAAAACTTTAAGAAGTCACGACGCGAAGTTGAAGACTCCGATAATTTTTCTTCATCACCTAAAAAAGCTTCTGTAGGCAATTGCTCAGCGAATTCGTTTTTTTGGAACTTTTCCAATTCTGGATTGTTCGCCAATTCACCTAAGCCTTGGAAATATGTTTTCTTTGTAGCCATCTTGATTATTTCCTTTTCTAATTAGTAGTGACACTTACCACATTCCAGACCACCGATCTTATCAACCGTCATGTCTTCACCATGATATTTCTCAACCCAATTTTCGTTGAGATCATGGTAGTAAGGATTGTCCATATCTACTTTAGTTTCTTTGTGACAGTCAATACACCATGCCATTGTTAAAGGTGCATGTTGTTCAACAACATCCATCTCTTCTACAGGACCGTGACATTTCTGACATTCAACACCAGCGACATTTACGTGTTGTGAGTGGTTGAAGTAAGCTAAATCAGGAAGGTTGTGAATACGAACCCATTCAATAGGTTGTTGTTCGTAACCTTCAATATAAGTTCTTGTTTCAGGATCGAATCCAATCGCAGTATAGATTTTAGCAATCTCTTCTGTTCCTGTATTTGTACCACTGCTGATGTAGGTATGACAGTTCATACAAACATTCGCCGAAGGAACACCTGATGTTTTACTATGACGTGCACCAGAGTGACAGTAGTTACAGTCGATTCCGTTTTCGCCAGCATGAATTTTATGAGAGAATGCAATTGGTTGTTCTGGTTGGTAACCTTGTTGAACACCTACAGTAAGTAATCCTTCAAAAATAACTTTACCTCCGTAAAGTATCATGAAGATTACGAAAAGCACAATAACAACAGGGTTTTTCTTTAACCAAGAACCAGCACCTTGTAATAAAGTTGTCGTCTTTTCTCCTTTCGCTTCTTTAAGAACATTCTTAACGCGAATAAGAACCATTAGAGATAAGAACAGAATTGAGAGAGCAACAAACAATACCATCATCGATTCCGATGAAGCACCAGCATCTACAACTACAGAGCCTTCAGCACCAGTTGTAGCAACAACTTCTGCAGGTCCTACTTGTATGTATGCTAAAAGGTTATCGATATCCTCATTAGAGAATTGTGGAAAAGCTGTCATTTGAGTTTTGTTGTACTCCTCAAATACTTCAATGGCTTGTTCATCTCCACTTGCGATAAGCTCAGAAGAGTTTTTAATCCATGAATACAACCATTCTGAAGAATACTCTTCTAGAATATGGTCATCTAACCCAGGCCCAATCAACTTTTTGTCTTCTGGCCCTAAATAGTGACACGAAGCACAATTGCTTGAAAATAAACCTTCTCCGAGTTCCACACTTTGTGCGAAACCAACATTAATCGTTGTAATAAATAGCAATAAAAAGACGCTTAACATCTTTATGCTGAATAGCTTACAGTTTTTACTTGTCATAATTCTATGCGCTTTCTAACTTTAAGTAGCTTAGTTTTTCTCGAATGCAAAAGTAAGATATTCCTATTTGAGCTAATAATAGATAGAGACAAATTCAATAGTTTATATTCGTTCTAAATTAACTTGTTTTAACTAATTGGTTTTTGTTTACATTTGCTACAAATTGAAAAGATGAAGGTTAAACACATACTATTAGGTACAACCCTTATTTCGATAAGCCTTAATGCTCAAGAATGGGACTACAACGAACAGTCTGATTCCAGCACAACAGTGGCTGAACTTAGGTTTCTAAACACGAACCGTGTAGATGACTTACTAGACAAGAAGAAGAGGATTGATACGAACATGAAAACTGTAACTGCGTATAGAATTCAAATATATTCTGGAAGCAGAAACGGTTCGACAAACGCTAAAAATAAGTTTAGCAAGTTATTCCCACACACTTTAATAGAAACCTCATATGAGCAACCTTACTTTAAAACCAAGGTAGCTGCATTTAGAACTCGATTAGAAGCTCAAAGGTCTCTTAGACTCTATAAAGTTAATTTTAAATCAGCATTTATCTACGAGGAGAAAATTACTATAGATAAATTGTAAATATTAAGTACAAAAAAACCGCTCAAGAGCGGTTTTTTTGATTGTATAGAGGACTCTATTATAGAGTTCTTTTCACTTCTACTTCTTCGTAACCTTCGATGATATCACCAATCTTAATATCGTTAAACTTCTCGATATTCAGACCACATTCATATCCTTTACCAACTTCTTTCACATCGTCTTTGAAACGTTTCAGTGATCCTAATCCACCTGTGTAAACAACTACACCATCACGGATAAGACGAACTTGTGTGTTTCTATGAATCTTACCATCAAGTACGTAACAACCGGCAATTGTACCCACTTTAGATACTTTAAAGGTCTCACGAACTTCAATGTTACAAACAATTTCTTCTTTAGTATCCGGAGAAAGCATTCCTTCCATTGCCTCTTTCACTTCGTTGATTGCATCGTAGATAATAGAGTACAAGCGAATGTCGATCTGTTCTTCCTCTGCTAATTTACGAGCTGAAGTAGAAGGACGTACTTGGAATCCGATTACAATCGCATCTGAAGCTGTTGCCAATAAGATATCCGATTCAGAAATCTGACCAACGGCTTTATGAATGATATTTACTTGAATAGAATCAGTGGATAACTTTTGTAACGAATCGGATAATGCTTCAATAGAACCGTCTACATCACCTTTCAAGATAACATTCAATTCTTGGAAGTCACCTAATGCTAAACGTCTACCAATCTCGTCGAGTGTAAGATGTTTCTGAGTTCTGATACTTTGCTCTCTTTGTAACTGAGTACGTTTTAAAGCAATCGATTTAGCTTCACGCTCATCAGACATAACATTAAAGTTATCTCCTGCTTGTGGAGCTCCACTTAAACCTAATATACTTACTGGAGCCGACGGCCCAGCAATTTCAACATTATTACCACGCTCGTTAAACATAGCTTTCACCTTACCTGTATATTGACCTGCTAAAAGGAAATCACCTACAGATAATGTTCCAGACTGCACCAACATTGTGGTTACAAAACCTTTCCCTTTATCTAAAGAAGCCTCAATAATAGAACCTTTAGCAGACTTATTAGGATTTGCTTTTAGATCTAGCATTTCTGCTTCTAACAATACTTTTTCAAGCAATTCGTCAACACCTTGACCATGCTTAGCAGAAACATCGTGCGATTGGAATTTACCACCCCAGTCTTCTACTAAAAGATCCATTCCTGCTAATTGCTCCTTGATTTTCTCAGGGTTAGCACCTTGCTTATCAACTTTATTTATTGCAAAAACGATTGGCACTTCAGCAGCTTGTGCGTGAGAAATTGCTTCTTTCGTTTGCGGCATGATATCATCATCCGCTGCAATTACAATAATTGCAATATCTGTTACTTGAGCACCACGTGCACGCATTGCCGTAAAGGCCTCGTGACCTGGAGTATCAAGGAATGTAATATGCTTACCTGATTTTAACTCTACTTCGTAGGCACCAATATGTTGTGTGATTCCACCAGCTTCCCCAGCGATCACATTGGCTTTACGAACGTAATCCAATAAAGATGTTTTACCGTGATCAACATGCCCCATCACTGTTACAATAGGAGAACGTGGAAGTAAATCTTCTTCTTTATCTTCAACTTCTTCAATAGACTCTTGCACTTCTGCACTTACAAACTCTACATCGAAACCAAATTCATCTGCTACAATAGATAATGTCTCAGCATCCAATCGTTGATTCATAGTCACCATAATACCTAACATCATACATGATGAGATAATTTGTGTAACCTGGACATCCATCATAGTAGCCAATTCATTAACCGTAACAAATTCTGTCACCTTAATAGTTTTGCTTTCTTCTTCAGCACGCTCAACATCTAAAGCATCTTGCTCACGACGAACGTCACGTTTAGATTTTCTATGTCTAGATCCTTTAGATTTTCCTTTACCCGTAAGTTTATCTAAAGTCTCTGCAATTTTCTTTTGTATTTCCTCTGCAGTAGGCTCTGCTTTAGCAACCTTCGGTTTTCTACCTTTAGGGCCTCTAGAACCGCCACCTCTTTGGTTTGGTTTTACTGGACGCCCAGTAACGCCACTCCCAACTGGGTTAATACGTTTACGCTTCTTCTTATTGTCTTTATCACCTGAAGGATTGCTCGATGAAGCAACTTTTTTCTTCTTTGGTTTTGCAAACTTACTTAGGTCAATTACTTGCCCTGTAAGTTTAGGACCAGAAAGAGTTTTAGATTTTGCTCTGAAGACATCTGTTGATTCAGCTTTCTTTTCTACAGCCTCGACTTCAACTACTTTTTCTGGGCGATTAAGTTTCTCAACTTTAATTTCCGTAACATTTTCAACCTTAATAGGTTTATTAACGTCAATTTTACCAATTTGCTTAGGCCCTGAAAGAGATCCTTTAGCCTTTATAACCTCTTTCTTTTTAGAAGGAGATTTTTTAGGCTCAGCTGTAGGAATAGGTGCAGGTGTAGCAACAGGAGTAGGGGTTGCTTTTTTAACAACTTCTTTAACTTCAGTCTTTGGCTTAGTTGTCTCGGTTGCAGGTTCAACAACTTTCTTCGCTGGAGTTTCTTGTTTTACTTCCTTTTTCGCTTTGGGCTCTACCTCAATTTTACCAACCGTCTTAGGTCCAGCAAAATCGGCTTTAGCCTTAATCACTACTTCTTTTTCCTGAGCTTTTTTAGTAGCAGCAGCTTTAAATGCCTCTTTTTCCTCGCGTCGGGCAAGTGATACTTCCTCAGAACGTTTATGCTGTTCAACATCAGCACTAAACTCCTGCTTAAGTATCTCATAAGCATTTGGAGTGATCTTGGTATTTGGACGACCGTCAATATCTATCCCCTTAGAGGCTAGATGGTCTACGACGTTCGCAATACCTACATTTAATTCTTTTGCAACCTTACTTAATCTCATGCTTGCTATTTATCTTGTAGCGATTCTTTTGTACAACTCCGACTAAATTAGTCTTCGAATTCAGATTTCAAAATAGATTGAATCTCTTTGATTGTCTCTTCTTCCAAATCTGTACGTTTTACCAATTCTGCAGCAGAAAGCTCCAAAACAGATTTAGCAGTATCACAACCGATGTTCTTTAATTCTTTGATAATCCAGTCATCAATTTCATCAACAAACTCTGTTAATGCAACATCTTCAGAATCATCTATATCTCTGTACACGTCAATTTCGTATCCTGTAATAGCTCCTGCTAAACGAATATTACTACCACCTCTACCAATAGCCAAAGATACTTGATCTGGCTTTAAGAAAACTTCTGCTCTATTATTATCTTCATCAATGGTAATTGATGAGACTTTTGCAGGGCTCAAAGCTCTAGTAATAAACAGCGATGTGTTACTTGTATAGTTAATGACATCAATATTCTCATTTCCAAGTTCTCTTACGATACCGTGGATACGAGAACCTTTCATCCCAACGCATGCTCCTACAGGATCAATTCGTTCGTCATACGATTCAACCGCTACTTTTGCTTTCTCACCAGGAATACGCTCAATACGTTTCACAGTAATAAGTCCATCAGCAACTTCAGGGATTTCTTGTTCAAATAAACGCTCAAGGAATTTTGGTGATGTTCTAGATAATACAATACGAGGCTTCATGCCTTTCAATTGTACTTCTTTCACTACTCCTCTAATCGTATCGCCTTTTCTAAAGAAATCAGATCTTATTTGTTGGTCCTTTGGCAAAATAACCTCATTATCCATGTCATCAATGATTATTACCTCACGATTACGGATATGGTGAACCTCACCAGAAATAATTTCACCAACCAACTCTTTATATTTATTATAAAGATCAGTATTGTCATGTTCTTGAATACGACTGATTAAATTTTGACGTAATGACAAAATAGCACGACGACCAAAATCAATCAAGTGCACTTCTTCAGACACTTCTTCTCCAACTTCAAAATCTGGTTCAATCTTAATGGCAACAGTATATGCAATTTCTGCATTATCATCTTCTACCTTCTTGTCTTCTACAACAATACGATTTCTCCAAATCTCTAAATCCCCTTTATCAGGATTTACAATAATATCAAAGTTGTCGTCAGAACCATATCTTTTGATAATCATGTTTCTGAATACATCTTCAATGATTCCCATTAAAGTTACTCGGTCGATATTCTTATCGTCCTTAAACTCTGCAAATGAATCTATAAGAGCTAAATTCTCCATTTCACCTCACTTAAAATGTGATTAACACTATTGTTTGTTTTATATCTCGATGTTCGATTATGCGTTTATTCACAACCGTAATCTTTCCTTTACCCGTAGGTTTTTTCTCTCTCGACTTCCACTCCAGTTCGATGTTTTGATCATTAGCGGCTATCATCTTTGCCTCAATAATCTCACCTTCATTTAATGTCACTGTTACTTTACGACCTACATTTTTCATGTACTGACGCAAAACTAGAGGCTCACCAATTCCGGCAGAAGCAACGGTTAAAGAAAAATCCTCTTCCTCTCTATCTAAATTAAATTCGATCGCTCTACTGACTATTCTACAGTCAGCCAAACTCAAACCTGAGTTGCTATCTAATAGTACATTGATGTCGTTACTTGAACTTACGGTCAACTTTACAACATAAATCTCTGTACCTTCTATCGCTTCTGCAATTAACTGCTCTACTTTCTCTTTCAATATTCTAGAGTATAAAAAGAGGGGACTCTACGTCCCCTCCTATCTTTCACCATAAATACGATGCAAATATACATTATTTTTTGATTTCCTATTAACGAATCACTAGTCTTTTATATGCTCTATCGTTTGCAGAATATACTTTCACTAAATACACTCCAGGAGAAACACCATCTAAGTTAAAGTGCTGAATTTCAACCCCTACTGCATTTACTGTTCTAGTCTGAACTAACTGACCTTGGATGTTTAAGAAATCAATATGAACTTCCTGTTTTTGTTGAACAGTAAAAGTCACATAACAACTTGAGCTTGTTGGATTAGGATATAAAGCAATTGACTCTTGAATTTCAGTATCAGCAATACTTAAAGGCATTGAGTAGACATAGATATCATCTAGATACATCCAGTAATTATCTTCATCTTCATGATGACGGAAAGCAATAAACACCTCTTGACCAGCGAAATCACTTAAATCAATTGTTCTTTGGGTATAAGTCGTTCCCGGCACAATTTCCGTAAACACTACATGCTCACCTACATCAATCATAGAATCTTCATGAGCTTCATAAACGAGGATTGAATAATTATCTAAGTATTGAGAATCTTTCGCTTTTACATAATAAGACATAAATGAATTTTCTTCGATATGCAGCTTAGGTAACCTTAATAAGTTATCTGGATCTAAAGTCCCTTCATTATCAATATATGAAGATGAACCAACAGCCTTAGAACTATTGTACCCCATATCCTCAGTTTCAGACATTATATGATCCCATCTGTAACCATCTAAATCTCTATCCATATTTTTCCAACAGTCAGTTAAAAACTGCTCTTCTTCAAAGTTTTCGAAAAATGGTAAACCTACAG
>Ga0209495_1002614_pt1 | contig 11635 bp, 6 predicted proteins | sample EN1Hudsemesocosm_FD_184629 | JGI IMG/M metagenome (GOLD analysis project Ga0209495, IMG submission 184629) | Methane-oxidizing microbial communities from mesocosms in the Hudson Canyon - EN1E Hudson Canyon (SPAdes) (version 2) | ecosystem: Environmental > Aquatic > Marine > Cold seeps | place... | reverse complement strand
AACGAAGGTGCCGATATGGTCATGGTCAAACCCGGCATGCCTTATCTAGATATTCTGCGCCGCGTAAAAGACACCTTCAAAAAACCCACTTTCGTTTATCAAGTCAGTGGTGAATACGCCATGCTCAAAGCCGCCGCTCAAAATGGCTGGTTAGATGAACAAGCCACCGTCATGGAAAGTTTGATTGCATTTAAACGCGCCGGTGCGGACGGCATCTTGACCTACTTTGCCAAAGACGTAGCCCAACAATTAGCCAAATAAAAAGACAACATGACCGATCATTACGCCGTTATCGGCAACCCAATAAAACACAGCAAATCACCGTTAATTCATAGCGAGTTTGCCAAACAAACTCAGCAAGACTTGGATTATATTGCTAAAGAAATTCCACTCGACGGACTGGTTGAAGGTTTAAAACAACTGCAACAAGCAGGCCTTAAAGGTATCAACGTTACCGTGCCGTTCAAAGAACAAGTCTGGCAAGCGATAGAAAATAAAAGTGAACATGCTACCCGCGCCGGTGCTGTGAATACCGTGGTCTTTAATGATGACGGCACTTTATATGGCGATAATACCGATGGCATCGGTCTTTGCCGTGATCTGGTTGATAATCACCAAATTGAACTCAGTGGAAAACGGCTCTTACTACTCGGCGCCGGTGGTGCCGCTCGTGGTGTGATTGAACCATTATTAAGCTACCAACCAGCCGAACTCGTTATTGCCAACCGTACCGCCAGCAAAGCGCAAGACTTAGCAGAACTCTATGCTGACTTTGGCTCAATCTCAGGTGGTGGTTATGATGACCTAACTGGTTCATTTGATGTCATCATCAACGCCACTGCTGCTAGTCTTCAAGGTGAAGTACCACCATTAGCGGATGATATTTTGAATGTTGGTGCCAGTTGTTATGACATGATGTATAGCAATGAAGATACGATTTTTATTACTTGGGCAAAACAACATGGCGCCGCTAAGACTGTTGATGGCTTGGGGATGTTAGCGGAGCAGGCTGCTGAGGCATTTCGGATATGGCGTGGAGTAAAACCTGATACGAAATTACTGATCAAAAAAATACGCGACCAGTAAAAATGAACGACACTACTTCCCGTTGATTGCCGCCAAAAATTCAATTAGTTTTATGGATGAAGTGATCGAGTGTTTGAGCGTAGCGACAAATTTGTCTGGAACAAATTTGGACGCCAACGGCGCCCGAAGGGTGAGTGACACGATGTCACGAATCAATTTTCGACCGCGCCATAAAATCTAGTTTAATTTCTGGAAATAAGGCAATATCGGCTGCCCTTTTGTTTGGTTCGGTTTATTTTGGGCACGCAAAATAAATGAACGCCCCCGCGGCAGCGGTATACAAATAAACTCTAGCCTTAATCAAAAAAACTAAAATTCTTCACTCAACTCCAAATCTAACTGCGACAACTTTTTTTCAACCTTAGGTTTATCAAACCCACTCAACGACAACCCCACCAAACGAACAGCCAAACTCCCCGCCTCCGTCTTAGCCATCAAAACCGGTAATAATGACTGCACCGAAGCAAGATCTAAAACCTCCTCCGAAGTATATGCCCGAGTAACCTGCTGAAAATTTGCATATTTAACTTTTAAAGTCAGCGTTCGAGCTTTAAGCTCCTGCTTATCCAAACTAGATAAAACTTGCTCTGCCAACGGCGCTAATTTTGCCTGCAAAATGTCAATAGAAATAACATCCTCAGCAAAAGTCGTTTCCTTGCCTAAAGATTTACGAATACGTTGGCTTCGTACAGGACGATGATCAATACCTCTAGCAATATTGAAATAATAGCTTCCTGACTTGCCGAACTTTTCCGTCAGTTGCTCTTGTGTCCATCGCTTTAAATCATTGCCGATTTCAATACCTAACTTATTCATCTTGGCTTCGGTAGCAGGCCCTATGCCGTGGAATTTACCAATGGCTAACTCGGCTACAAAGGATTCACCTTGTTCTGGTGTGATGACATATAAACCATCGGGCTTGTCCATATCAGAGGCGATTTTAGCTAAAAACTTATTATAAGAAACACCGGCTGACGCAATTAGGTTTGTTTCTTCCAAAATCTCTCGTTTAATCGCTTTGGCAATTAAGGTTGCCGAACCATCATATTCCGCGGTGTAAGTTACATCTAGGTATGCTTCATCTAGAGAGAGTGGCTCAACTTCGGAGGCATAACGCCAGAAAACTTCGCGGATCTGAGTTGATACTTCTTTATAAGCTTCAAATCGTGGTGGAACAAAGATCGCTTGTGGACACAAGCGATAAGCTTGGGAACAAGGCATGGCCGAATGAATGCCAAATTGTCGAGCTTCATAACTACAGGCAGCCACTACACCTCGACTATTGGGTTGACCACCAACAATTAAAGGTTTGCCTTGATAGTCAGCTTGGTCACGTTGTTCTACTGATGCAAAAAAGGCATCCATATCAACATGAATTATTTTTCTTTGATTGGCCACGTTATGAAAATTAAATTATCAACCAGATTTAGAGTTTATTTTGCTTTGTCACATACTCAAAGAACTCGTTTGCTGGCAATGGTTTGCTAAATAAATATCCTTGAAAAACATCACAGCCCAAATCAGCTAAAATATCTAATTGTTCTTGTGTTTCAACACCTTCAGATACAACCGTTAACCCTAAATTATGAGATAAAGACATCACCGCACTGACAATTTCAGCATTATCTGAATCGATATGAATATCATCAACAAATGATTTATCAATTTTTAAGGTATCGATATCAAATGATTTTAAATACGACAAACTAGAATAACCAGTACCAAAATCATCAATGGCTAAACTCACTCCCAGTTTTTTTAGTGACAGTAACCCCTCTGATGTTGCTTGAATGTTATCCATTAAGATCGATTCGGTGATCTCAAATTCCAACATGTCTGCATCCAGCGTTGATAACTTCATACAATCTTGAATTTTCTTAACTAGCTTTTCATCTTTAAATTGCGCCGGCGATAAATTGATCGCCATAGCGACTTCCAGCAAGCCTTGTTGTCGCCAGCTTGCAATTTGTTGAGCTGCCTCATTTAATATCCATTCCCCTAGTGGCAAAATAAAGCCAATCTCTTCTGTTATAGGAATAAATACATCGGGGGGGATAAAACCATGTTCGGGATGATTCCATCTTATTAAGGCTTCGCAGCCCACTACTCGTAGTGGGTCTACTTTAACTTTTGGTTGATAATATAATTCAAACTCTCCTTTTTCTAAAGCGACCCTTAAATCTGTTTCCAAACCAGCTCGAGCTTGTGCCGCTTTTGTCATTGCCTGTGTAAAATATTGAAAGTTATTTTTGCCCGCTTCTTTAACGTGATACATGGCTGTATCCGCTGACTGCATCAACGCTTCAACGGTCAAACCATCGGTTGGATATAACGAGATACCAATACTCGGTGTTGTGTAAAGTTCATTTTCCTCAATCACAATCGGTTGGTTAATGTTTTCTAATAATTTGATTGCAACCTTACTGACATCTCTGGCACGAGCTATATCTGGCAAAATAACGACAAACTCGTCACCTCCTAAGCGGGCGACCGTATCGGAATTTCTAACATTATCTTTTAAGCGTTCAGCGATTTCTTGCAATAGCACGTCACCAATATGATGGCCTAATGTATCGTTAACAATTTTAAATCGGTCTAAGTCAATAAACATTAATGCCACCTTGGTTTTCTCACGGTGGGCATCTTTGATTGCACGTTCAAGACGGTCATAAAAGAGTGTACGGTTTGGCAGCTGAGTTAGCGAATCATGAAAAGCAATATGACGAACTTTTTCTTCGCTTTTCTTTCGCTCAGTAATATCGGTAAAAATAGCAATATAGTGCGTTACTTTTTTATCATCATCAGGATCTAATACTGTTGTAATGGAAAGCCACTTTGGATAAATAGTGCCATCTTTTCGTTTATCCCAAATTTCTCCTTCCCAATGTCCAGATTTGACTAATTCAGCTTCCATATCATCAAAAAACTGTTCATTGTGACGACCTGATTCCAATATGCCTGGGCTTTTACCAATAACCTCGTCAAACTGATAGCCCGTCAACTTTGTGAATGCCTGATTTACCTGGACAATTCGTTGTTTTGCGTCGGTAATTAAAATCGATTGATTAGTATAACTAAAGACCTTATCTGATAACATCAGTCGTTCTTCTACTTGCTTGATCTCTGTAACATCTTCGAGATTTTCTACACCGGCAATCAACAGGCCATTTTCGTCGTAGATAGGTTCTGCATGAAACAGTAAATAGCGTTTTCTACCATTAATATTTAAAAACCAACTTTCAGCATGTAATCCCCGACTATATGTTGATTTACCATAAGCGTCGTAATACTCACCTAGACGATCTTCGGCTTTATCAACAACCACATCGACAAGACAAGGACGTTCAGAATCATAAAAACCACGCCACGCGTTTTTACTTCCAACTACATCTTGAGCTTTAACGCCGGTTAAAATTTCACAGGCGCGATTCCAGGCTAAAACAGTATGGTCGGCGCTAATCACAAACGTAGCGACCGATGAAGAATCAACAACGGATGTAAAGTCAATATCTAACATTAACTATCCTCTAGCTAAGAACTAAATTAAATCATGCTCTATTTATCATAGATGAATATAACAGTATTTAGACGCTAAAGTCATTAAAACCGTCTTGTTTCTGCCTATAATCATCGTTTATGTTTACCGATGAACAAGCTGATATTCTTCTCCCCACTGACACAACAAATCTAAAACCGGATTTAATTTATCTGCTAATTCTGTTGGTGTGTATTCAACTCGAGGTGGAACTTCAGCATATACTTTTCGTGTAATCATTTTATTATTTTCCAAATCACGTAACTGGTGTGTCAACATTTTCTGGGTAATTTTAGGAATAAGGCGTTTTAATTCTCCAAAGCGTAAGGTTTTTCCTCTTAACTGATAGAGGATGATAATCGTCCACTTACCCCCTAATACATCGATCGCACTAACAACAGGACATTGATTAAAATCAACATCGGCTGTCTGTGACGATTCATCTAAATTATTTTTCTCGTTTTGAACCTTTGTTTTCGCCATTAGGCACCTCGATGAAACTAAATAACAAATTTGTGCGTACTTGTTTTGCTAAAAGCTAAACTTTATAGTTACAAATGTATACCAAGGATAAACTATATACATTAAATATTTTTTATACTTAACTTTAACATAGTAACCATAAGGTTAAAACCATGAATCTAGATGCACTTTTTAGTGAAGAAAAATTAGGTAATTTAACATTGCCCCACCGTATTGTAATGGCGCCACTCACTCGATCTCGTTCAACACAGCCTGGTGATATTCCTAATGATCTAAATGCCGAGTACTACACGCAACGATCATCAGCAGCATTAATTATTTCTGAAGCTACTCAGATATCACCTCAAGGAAAAGGCTATGCATTTACACCTGGCATTTATTCTAATGAACAAATAGCGGGGTGGAAGAAAGTGACTGATTCGGTGCATAAAAAAGGCAGTAAAATCTTTTTACAACTTTGGCATGTAGGCCGTGTGTCTCACTCGTCACTACAACCGGGAAACTTTCTTCCTGTTGCACCATCGGCAATTGCTGTCAGTGAAGGACAAGCTTTCACCGATGCAGGCATGCAAGATTTTGAAACCCCAAGAGCACTCGATATCAACGAAATTCCAGATATCGTCAACCAATATCGACTCGCTGCAATTAATGCTAAGAAGGCTGGATTTGATGGTGTGGAAATACATGCTGCTAATGGTTATTTGCTAGATCAATTTTTAAAAGATGGCACCAATAAACGTGATGATATTTATGGTGGCAGTATAGAAAATCGTGCTCGACTAGTTCTGGAAGTCTCCATGGCTGTAACTGAAGTATGGGGTGGCGGTGATAGAGTTGGACTCCGTATTTCTCCAACCGGAACATTTAACTCAATGTCAGATTCCAATCCACAAGCCTTGTACAACTATCTGGTAGAAAAGTTGAACCAATTTAATCTTGCTTATTTACATGTGGTTGAAAATTTAGGTTTTAGCTCAGAATCTGATACCCATTTTGACTTTAATGCCTTACGTCAAATATTTAATGGTGCCTACATGGCGAATGGCGGATATACCGCTGCTAGAGCAGAGCAAAGCCTAAACAATAACCAAAGTGATTTTGTTGCTTTTGGTGTGCCGTTTATTTCCAATCCTGACTTGCCTGAACGTATAAAACAAGGCGCTGAATTAAATAAAGCTGATGAAGAAACCTTCTATGGTGGTGATGCTAAAGGGTATACCGACTATCCCAGGCTAGATGAGCAACTCAGTCTCGCTTAAATAATGTGAAAGCCATTTCGAACGCTTCGAAGTGGCTTTTCTAAATGCTAGTTTGTAAACCCTATTGATGGCCTGCTACTTTTACTAGGTCTAGCTTGTTCAGTGGTCACTGTTTTTTGTGCCAATGCCGTAGCACAAGGATCAATATCCGCAGTCATGCGGCCAAACAAGCCTTTTGCCAATAATGATAAACCACCTGTTGCTATAGCCTGCCCAGCCCACCAGCCTGTCGATACCACAGCCGTCGGATCTGCCGTTGTTGTTGGCTTAGATAAGGTACCACTCAATCTCACTAATGAAACGAGTTGCCCAAGACCTAGACTGACGCCCTCTTTTACCTGTGGTTTGATGCCAATATCTAACTGTTCGCTTTCTAGATTAATGGCTCCAGAGCCAATGATATTTAAATTACTGGTCGAAATAGCAATGCCTTGACGCGTCGTTGCAATGCCGTTTTTAATATCAAAGTTGACCACGGCACATTTCAAATTAATCTGTTCAGCACCCTTGCTACTGGCAGAGAAAGGATTTAACAAACCAAGCGTTGCTGTTAAAACATTAGCATTCAAACTTCTAGCGATGGGATCGGTGACAATACCTTTATCAATTTGAACTAAAAATTTGCCATTTAAACCTGCCATGATTTGACTCACACTATTACCACTGCCTTCAGCAATTATTGTTACATCTGTTTTGGCGTTCGAAACTTTAAGTTCCAGATTTGGTAGTTGTGAGGGTTCTAATCCTTTAAAAGAAATATTAGCCGCCACTTGATTGATTTTTTCATTGGTATTTAGTTCGAAGTGTCCAGTGACATCTGCACCATAAACAGAACTCATTAATGGCTGAATGATTAAATAACCATCATTCAATTTTATATCCATATTGGTATTAGCCAAGGTCATATTTTTTGTTTTAAGCCGTTGAGCATTAACCTTCACATTAAGATCAACCAGCTTTAGATCTTCTGTAGGTAACGGCTCTGATGAAAATATCCGTGTTTTATTGGTCTCTTTCTCTTTTTGTTCTGTATCAGTAAATAACTCAGGTAAATCAATCATTGTTGATGAAAGACTAGCCGTAATCATCGGCCGTTTACCGGATAAAGAGACATTTACATCACCGGACAAATCAGTATTTTGGGATTTGAATGAAAGTGCTTTAACGGTATAACCATTATTTAGCTCTGTCAGCTTGCCTGACATTTTAACGGGACCAAATTCAGGCAAGTCATTGCCCGCCAATATTGATAAATCAGCCAGCTTTTGAACATCAATATTAAAACTAAGATCTAGCCCTGTTGTATTCACTAGATCTTCAATTTGGCCCGTTAATGCAATCTTGGCATCACTAATACCAATCACACCAGAACGTAAATCCATTTCTTTAATTGAATAACTATCGTTAAAATCGCCGAGATTACCAGACAATACCAGCGGACCCAGATCGGGTAAGTCTTGACCTGCTAATGTTGATAAGTCAGCCAAATTATCAATATCAAGCTTAAAGCCAACGTCTATGCCTTTACCTTCTAACAATTTAGCAATCTTGCCTGTTAATTCAATCTTGGCACTTGGCACATCGATCACACCTGTTTTTAAGGCCACCGATTGCACTGAAAAAGCATCGCTATTACCTGTTATTTTCCCCGAAACTTCTACCGGTCCAATAGCTGGTAAGTCTCTGCCAGCCATTGAAGCCAAATCTGTTAAGTGTTCCACATTAAGTTGAAAAGCAACATCCAATCCTTCTACGTTGACTAGATCTGCTACTTGACCGGTTAAAGCAATTTTTGCATCACTGACACCAATCACACTCGTGTGTATTTCCATCGCTTTAAGCGAATAGCTATCTTTAAAATCCGTAATATTGCCTGTTAACTTGAATGGTCCCAGATCTGGTAAGTCAGGCAGGTCAGATTCTATAAACTTTGAAAGCTCGGTTAGTTTTTCAACATCTAAATTTAAAACAACATCTACACCTTTAACATTAAGTAGATCGGCAACTTGTCCCGTTAATCCTATCTTGGCATTATTTACATCAGCTAAACCTGCCTGTAACTTCATCGATTTGATCGCGTAAGTTTCTTTTTGGTCGGTAATATTTCCCGACAAATTAACGTTGGTAAGTGCAGGTAAGTCTTTGCCAAACAGCGGTGATAACGACGTTAACGTGTTAACACCAAGATTAATGTTGATATCAAGCCCTTTGGCAGCCAGCAGATCTGTTATTTTGCCATTGAGTTTAATATTGGCATCACTCACACCAAGTACACCCGTTTTCACATCTAAGGCATTAATTGAATAACCATCATTGAAATCAATAATATTTCCTGACAAGGTGATCGGACCAAGTGCTGGTAGCTCTCTTCCTACTAAATCAGATAAGTCTGATAATTTTGCAAGATCTAGCTTAGTAGTGACATTGATACCTTTAGCTGACACCAAGTCGGCAACTTGTCCACTCAATAAAATCTTGGCATCCTTTACCCCGACGATACCGGCTTGTAGTTCGATTTTTTTAAGTGCATACGTATAGCTTTCGTCATCAACAATCTTGCCTGAAAAACTTAAGGGGCCCAACGCTGGTAAATCTTTGCCAGCCAATGCTGACAAGTCTGCCAAGTTATTAATATCAAACTTCAACGTTAGGTCTATTCCTTTATCTTTTGCCAGATCAGCTATTTGCCCTGTTAAGTTAAGCTTCGCTGCTTTCACTCCAAACACATTAGCTTGCATATCTAGTGCTTTGACGGAATAAATACCATCCTTGTCCATAATCTTGCCCGACATACTAACCGGGCCAAGAGCCGGTAAGTCTCTGCCTACTAAGGTTGCTAGATCAGATAATTTTTTGACCTCAAATGTAAAATTGAGATCAAGCCCTTCAGCATCCATCGGTTGGGCTATGTGTCCAAATAACTCTAGCTCGGCACCCGCAACATCAAGTTCTAACTCAATCGATGTTTTTTGATTTTCTTTCAACTGATTAATCGAACCTAATATGCCTTCAATCTCAAGCGGAACATCGTTATGAACAACATCAATGAATATAAAAACAGGTGTATCAAAATTATCTGCTTCTATTTCTAGCTCATCAACAACCGTTCTTGTTTGTTGTTCTGTCAGTCCATTTTTATAGGTGACAACCGCATTTTCAATAACAAGCTTATCAATAGCAAGGCCCAAACCATTTTGGTCCGTGTTGGCTGGAGGGGTTGTAGATTTAGTCTTTTTAGCCGTGAATTCCCAGTTAGGAAAACCTTGATTGTTTGTCTCTAAAATGATTTCTGCTTCTAATAAAGTCACACTATTGATTTGAATCTTATCGTCTAACAACGATAACAGTGCAACTTCAATTTCAAGCCTCTCTAGGCTTATCATTTCAGGTGAAGAAGCCCAGCTAGCGTTACTTAACTTTGCACCTTCTATCACTATCGTTGGAAGTAAAGATAAACCAAAACTTAGATCACCCTCTATATGTAATGTCCGACCTGTTGAGTCTTCTACAACGTTAATTAAGCGATTTTTGTATTGATTGATATCAAATGTAGCGATAATCGTTGCAATTGAAATAACGACTAAAAGAAATAAACCGGCAACGATTTTTAACACTCGAACCATGATGCTTCCTTGGTATTAGTTGATGATTCTACTAAAGAACACGTTGTTATCTATAATTAATCAAAAAAACCTTTTATGGTATCGCTCACTGCACTACCTGCATCTTTAACTGCATCAACAGCTTTATCAGTTGTGGATACCTCTTTTTCAGCGGTTGGTTTTGTTGTTGAAGTTGTTTTTTGACCTAGGGCTGTGGCGCAAGGATTGGCATCAGAAGTTGAGCGGTCTAACAAACCTTGAGCTAATAATGATAATCCTCCGGTTGCTAAAGCCGTTGTTGCTGTAACCCCTGTTGTTAATAAAGCAGCAGCATCTGCCGTTGCTTTTGGATTAGCCATCGTACCGCCAACTCTTACTAGACCCGCCAATTGACCCGCACTAAGGCCCACGCCCTCTTTGGCTTGAGGTTTAATACCAATATCTAACGCTTCTGTTTTTAAATTGACTGTGCCGCTGCCAATAACATCCATTTGGCTGGTTGAAATAGCAATGCCACGATCGGCAGTTGCAATACCGTCTTTAATCTCAAAATTAACCACCGCACATAATAGTTGCGTGCCATCGCTACTTTTTGAAGTAGGATTTAACATATCAAAGGTTTGTTTCAACATATCAGCACCTAAAGCACCAGAAATTGAATCATTGCTCACACCTTCAGCCATTTTGAATATTAATTTACCGTTTAGGCCTGCCATAATTTGGCTAACACTATTACCGTCACCTTTAATATCAACATCAACGTCTGTTTTACCGCCGGTGATTTTACCTTCCAGGGCAGGCAGTTGATTTGGCTCTAGTCCAGTAATAGTTAGTTTACTAACCAATGCGGCGGTTTTCCCACTGGCATTTAAGCCAATATTAGCGATTAACTTACCCCCTGCAACTGAACTACTTACAGGTTTGATTGATAAATTGCCGTCTTTTATTATCAACGTCACGTTGGTATCGGCCAAAACCATACTGCTTGTTTTAATTTGATTCGCATTAAGTTTCAAATTGACGTTAACCGCGTTTAAGGCATCTAGAGCTAAAGGATCTGTTGAAAATACTCGAGCGGTTTTTTCTTTTTTAGATGCTTTTTCATCACCACTTAATTCAGCCAAATCGATTAATGTTGAATTTAGCTTAGCCGTGATCGCAGGGCGTTTGCCCAAGACTGCAATAGTGACATCACCTGATAAATCGGTATTGCTAGCTTTTAAAGTTAATTTTTTGAGTGAATAGGCACCAGCACCATCGCTTAGTTTCGCGTTTAATGAAATCGGTCCATATTTTGGCAAATCACTACCTACCAGTTTCGATAAGTTGGCTAATGAATCCATTGCCACATTTATGTCGATGGCTAAGCCTTTACCATCCATAGGTTTTGCAATTTCACCTTTTAATTTAGCAGTGACATCACTGATCTCAATTTCTAAATCTAATGGGTAAGTTTTATTGCCGCTGAGCTGGTTAAGCGAACCCAAGCTGCCTTTAACTTCAACAGGTATTTCGTTATAGGCCAGCTTCATTATTAATGAAAGTGGCGCATCAACACTATCTGATTCGGTAGTTATTTCATCGATTGCAAGTGTCGTTGTTTTACCGGCCACACCGTCAATATAAGTAACCGTGGCATTTTCAATATGCACTTCGTTAACCACAATACC
>Ga0209495_1002604_pt1 | contig 11664 bp, 9 predicted proteins | sample EN1Hudsemesocosm_FD_184629 | JGI IMG/M metagenome (GOLD analysis project Ga0209495, IMG submission 184629) | Methane-oxidizing microbial communities from mesocosms in the Hudson Canyon - EN1E Hudson Canyon (SPAdes) (version 2) | ecosystem: Environmental > Aquatic > Marine > Cold seeps | place... | reverse complement strand
CTTAACAAAATATACCAAACTTAGCGAGGTTACGAGCTATGAACCAAGTCTATTTAGAGTTTCATCAAGATGCCGAAAACAAGCACCGGTTCTACCAAATGTTCGTGTTGCCCACGCTGTTTGATGACTGGTCATTAGTCCGTGAATGGGGGCGTATTGGTAGCCCTGGCACGGTTAAAAAAGACTGGTTTGAGACACAAGCACTCGCTGACTTAGCCTTTCAGAAGATCAGCCAGGAAAAGCTAAATAAAGGCTATCAGCGACGATAAAAAGGGAGCGAATACCAACAGATAGCCAAAAGGGAAATACCCATTTACTCCCCCTGTTGATTAGCAATTTATCGGTCTTTTAATTAATTAACCCCTATATTAAAAAATCTCTATTGAATGTTCCAGCTTGAGCTTGTTTACCAAGAATTAACTCATAACTCATATTACTAGCCTCAGCAATCATCTGAGCATATTCTTTCTTAGCCTGAACATTTTCGCTATCAACCATATGCTCTCCTTTTATCTCGACCATGACATAAGAATCATCAGGTTTTTTAATCAAAAAATCAGGGTAATAACTTCTAACACGATGTGTATCAGGATCAACATATTGAATGAAAAAATCTGACTGGCCATGGGTAAGCATCCCTGTAAACCATATTTTATCTACCTTCTTTGACTGTAACACATGCCAAAAAAAGTCTCTTTCAGGAATGGAATCAAAGCAATAAGTATCTAAATGAAATGTGTTATCAACATATTCCGATATTTTAGGGTCACTTTTTTGTATTGTCAGCTCTTTTGTTGCACTCATTTCATAGCAACCGATATCTAACGGTGGTTCTTTGACTAGTGCTATTTCATGCTCTTCTTCTATCTGTTCAGAATCAATTTCATAAAGAAGAGAGAACAACCTAGGGATCACATAATCATAAAGCACTTCATTATATTGATTAATTAAGTTAATAATTTCATCATAACCTTCATCAGTTGAGTCGATTATTTCTTCAATTAAAAGACAGGGTTTATTTAAATAACGTGAAACTTCTGCGGTTAAGCTAAACCTAGAAAAGACCACAGAGTTCTTTCTATTCGTTAATTCTTCGGTATGTTTTGGAACTGTACTATCTGCTTGAGTTAACCCGTTTTGCTGGGTATGCATCAGCTTATATTTATCTAATTCGATGTCTTTTAGCTTTAGATTAACGCCTTTTTTTAGATCTTTTTCTTTAAGATTAAATTGACGTCGAATTCGTTTTATTTTTATCTTTTCTATCGGTTTTACTGGACGAATTTGATATTTTTCTTTATTGTTAGAAACACTCTGCATTTCATCGGTACTTATCCTGAAATTAGCCTGCAATTCCTTATCTAACAGCTCCATATTTTCTTTAGTTAAATAAACAAGTCCTGTTTCTTGGCTACTACCAATTGACCTTAAGCAACGCATAGTTGCTTGTAATACAAAAACCTTAGATTTGGGTTGTCGATATAGAGCAACAGAAAATAGAGATCGGCAATTCCAGCCCTCTCGCCCTTTATTAACTAATAAAATAAACTGTTTTTCAGATTTAGGTGTGTCCAAGTTATTAAAATCACGAACATCATCATCAGTAGTCAGCTTGGGATCACCAACATTGACTAAGATTTTATCTGATGAAATACCGTGTTTAGCTAAAATAGCTTCAACAGCAGGTTTTATTTCTTCTTGTAACTCTAAAATCGTTGTACCGAAAATAGCCATTTTAGGTAACATACCTTCTGGCCGCTTTCCCTTGGTTCTTTCAATAAAGTCTGAAATTGCAATTTCTAAAAATTCTTCAGATTTCGTATTACTGTACCCATTAAGCTCTACTAATTTTAAGTAGTTTTTATCAATAGCTTCTTTTAGGCCATAAGCATAAATGACTTCAGGTAATACCTCTTTCCCCACATAAGGCGTACCCGTATAGTTATAACAAGCTACTAACTGAGTATTCCTTTTTTTAAGACTTAAGGCTAATTCATCAATTGTTTTTCTAAGACTATTTTGAGCCGTATCTTTTTGTACGCCCATGTCTTTTGCTAACTTAACCCCAAAAGCATGATGCGCTTCATCAACAAAAACCCCTAGTTGCTCTAAGCGCCTAAGTTTTTCAAAGCGTTGGTTGGTAACTAACTCAGTATCTTCTTCTGGTTCAACTTCACCATCACCATCAATCCCAAGAAGGTTTGCAAATTCGGCACCTATGTCATCTTTTTTATAAAGTTCTTTCCCAGCACTAAATAATTTATCTACAGAGGTAGATTCTTTGTTCTTTCTTTTTAAAATAATTTTCTGCGAATTGGAAACAACAATATTAAATTTTGATCCATCCTGAGTGCTAAGAGAAACGCCTGCATCTTCAAGGTAATGAAATTTAATCAATAGAACATTAAGGTATTCTTTGGGGATAACCTTACTATGGTCAAAACTTTCTAACTCTCTTAAAGATTGCAATACAGTTTTATCTGGAGCAAAAACTAATGCATTATGAATATAACGTTTATCTTTAGGAAATTTATTAGCCAACAAAAAATCATAAAAAATACAGGTGGCCATCAGAATTGTTTTCCCTGTTCCCATGGTTAAAGCAAAAATATAATTTGAATAAATCCGACCATCATTAGCCGATTTCATTTTTTTGAAAATATCTTTGTATTGCTTTTCAGAGAAATCCCAGAATAAATCACCTTGCATATCAGCATTTGCTCTCTTATCTCTTTTTTCAAACTTTCCATTCGCTTGAAACCAGTCATCAAATAATTGATAAACGGGTTTGTTATCTAAAAATTCTTTTAGAAAAACATACATTTCCAAAGCTTCAAACTGAGGTATTCTAAGGTAACTATTAGGTCTTTCAGGATCATTATAATCAAGAAAAGTTTTAGTTAGCTTCTTATAGTTTTTTCTGATTAACCCTCTATTTTGTTCATAGAACATTCTCAAATGCAGATAAAACGCATTATTAAGGTCAAAATTCTCTTGAGGTGTTTTAGACATTTTGAATTTCCGTTTCAAAAGATTCTGATAAAAGATCGGTAATCTTTATTTTGATGGTTCCTGCTTCAGTAGGGATATCATATTCACCTTTAACAAACTCGTTTTTATCTGGCGTATCAATAATTGTCGGTTCCATAACAGCACCATCATAGTTCCAATCAATCATGATTGTTTCAGCCAATTCACGCCACTCACTTACAGATTCTTTTTGTAGGCTAAGTTTTTGAAGAAGGTTCATAGGGTAGAATTTCTCAACGATTAACTTGTTATTTTCCGTTGAAATATTTGCCTCAGAATCACGTTTAAATTCAATATTGGCTTTATCACGAAGAATATCGACAACCGTGACATTTAATTTATATCCACTCTCTTGTTCAAGGTGAGCTTTTAAATCAGGCTCATGCCCCATACAAACCAGCATGATTGACTCAACAGGTTTATTTGGGGCTTCTTCTTTGCGTTTTTCAAAGACTTTAATCGGAAAGTTAGATAGTAGTTCGTTTAAATCTTCTCTAGTTGCAATACGGTTTATAGGCATGATTTTTACCTTATACCCATCTTTTTCACCATCATAGATACCCTGACTTAGCTTATCTATTTCTAGTGCATCAATAAGAAGATCTTTGGCTTCTACTGGGTTTCTGAAAACGTCGTAGTGATTTACATTGTAAACTTCGAAACCTGTATAATATGGATCATCATCTTCTGTTTGACTAAGGTCTTTAGCAATTTTATTTAATCTTTTTGTTGTTGTCTGGATTGCTCCTAGATTAATATCTGCACCTAAAAACTTACGACGAAGTTTCATTGCAATAGCTTGAGTTGTTCCAGAGCCCATAAAACAATCGAAAACAATATCACCTTCACAAGATGTCATTTCTATAATTCTGGAAAGTAGAGCTTCAGGTTTTTGTGTTGGATATCCAGTCATTATAGAAGATTGGCTGTTTTCGGGGGAAATATCAGTCCAAATATTATCAGCTATTGTTCCTTTAGCCTCATCTAAATAGTGTTTTATTCTATAACCTCCGTTTGAGGTAATATAAAGTTTATTTTCCTTTTTCAATTGTTCTACAGTTGTATCAGTAACATCACCTAAATAACTATCTTTAAATAGCCTTCCATCTAAATCTGAATGTGAATATCTTTGCCTCATATTTTCTGACATTGGCAAATACACTGGATTATAAGTGAAATTATCAGGACTTTTTGAGTAATATAATAAATCGGCTGAACTCTTTCCTAATGAACTTTTTCCTTTGTATCCACTAGAAGTCATTGTCCTCCACACAACGTGGCCACGAAAGCAATTTGTCCCGAATATTTCATCTAAAATCAACCTTAATTGGTGACATTTTCTCCAGTCGCAATGTAACCAAATTCCACCATTAGAAGTTAATAGTTCTCGAATTAAAGTTAATCGTTCATACATAAACTGTAAATATTCATCATTCGACCAAATATCGGTATATTGTTTATCTTCAAAACCAGTCTGGTCATTAGTTATTAATTTACCTTTAAGCTGAATTCTCTTTTTATAATCCGCCTTAGAATCAAACGGCGGATCAATATAGATCAAGTTAACTTTACCTCTATACTCTTTCAGAAGATGACTCATCACCTGAAGGTTATCGCCCCAAAAAACCTTGTTAATCCAGCCATCAGCTTCTTCCCCATAAACTTCCTTTTTTTGAGCTGGATAATATTGAGTTGAAGTAAAAGGTCTCTTTCCATGCCAATTAAGCATAGGGTAGCCTTTAATCGGTTCAAACTTATACTTTTCAACCGTTTCAGACTTAACGCCTTCCATTTGCAATTCTGTTTGTTCTTCACTCATTAAGCTGTTTCCCTAAATTTCCAATTTTTCTTGTCACAATAAGCTCTCATATCACAGTCAACACATGTTTTTGTTGGTCTATCTGCAATACGAAAATCCTTACATTCAATTCTGTTTACTATGGTATCAAATGTATCAATCGTACTGCTGATTGATACTGTGTTTTTATTAAAAGAGATAGTCGGTATTCCCGAGTCTTCTCCTGTAAAGTAAAGGTGCATTTTACTGACTTTATGGCCAGTCCGCTCCTCTACTAAATGGGCATAGACTTCAAGTTGCCTTTGATGATGATTGATACGCTCTCGATCCTTTTCTAAATCGGGCTTCTTCTCGGACTTAAAATCAATAATTTCAACAGTGTCATCTTCACCAACAATTAGATCGACACTGCCTTTAAGGATGTATTGCTCCTTGACTAAGGATATATCCACTTCAGTTTCTTTAATATCACTCCAGTTATCGTCTTTTCTATTTACATAACGCATAACATGTTTTAAAGCCGCTTTTTGAGTTGATTCGGCAAGATAGATTCTTTCTCTATTAGAAAGGTTTCGATAGTTATCATAAAACCATGATTCAATATTTTCCTGAGTAATGAATGACTCTTCATTTCTCAGTACAGCTTTATGAATATCCTCCAATGTTTCATGCACCAAGGTACCGAATAACATGGGACTTGCCTTTATAGGATGGAACTCAAGTTCTTTAAAAAAACGATACTGTTCTGAACATGTTTCAAATAAAGTGATATGCGATGTAAACGCATATTCATGTTTGATATTTACATCCTTAACCTGCTCAAGCGTTATGTTATTAATAGTCTCTTTACAGTCTCTCCATGAGGCTAACCGCTCCGTATAGCTATCGAAGTGTTTGGATGGGGTTTTTCCATGCCCCAGTTTTTCCTGTGCTGTTAATACTAATAGGTTTTGAGCTCTTGAATAAGCAGTGTAATAAAGTCTCCAGAAATCGAAATATTTTGTGGCTTCTAGTGGTTCAAAAGGAAGCTTATGTAGATACCCTTGTTCAATGACTTCATCAAGATCACTATATTGTTTTCTCGGGGATGAGTAGAGAGAGCCAACCAGTACAACCGGAAATTCCAGCCCTTTTGATTGGTGTATTGTTAAAAAAGAAACGTGGCCAGAAGGGGCGTATTCAGAACTATCTTCATATTCATCTATTCCTCCTGACTTTAAAAATCTGAAGAACTGATTAAATAAGTTAATTAAATTGCTTTCTAAGTATTTCGGGTTCAGAACACTAACACGATGCAAATACTCAAATTTTGCCAATAATTGAGAAAACATGGCCAAGTTTCTTTGTGCTCTAGGATGACTATCTTCATCAATATACTGGCTAAACAATGGGAACTGTAATAGTTGATAGAATAACCAACTAAAGGCATAATCTGCATTTTTTACTAAACCTAAATGATTCCTCGCATTAACCTTACACCATTCCAATAATTCATTATTTTCTGGATTTCTTAGTTCAATCATAAAAGAGGCTAAGCACTCTTGGTCGTAATATTCCCATATCGACATTTTCAGGTCTTTTATAGTCACTCGTATACTGCGATACTGAGGGAATAAAAATAAAAGAGCGCCTAACATAAGCTTTATTTCTTCTCTTTCAAAGAAAAGATCGGCTCTAGGTGAATAAACAGGAATGCCTTTTTCCTCTAACACTTTGGCTAGTTCTTTGACGTCTTTATGCTTTACTGATTTAAACAAAAAAGCAACTTGATTCCAGTCGGTTAGCTTTCCTTGGTATCTTAGCTGAATAAGAAAATCGTAAACTTCCTCTCCCCACGAATCACCAACTTCTGAAATAACTTTAATAGTTGCAGGACCTTCATCAAAATCATCATTACGGGCAACAATATTTTTTTGATAGCGATATGTTACATCATTAATTTCCCACGTCTTATCTCTCATCCACTGATTATAAAAATCAACAATATCAGGATGAGATCGATAGTTAATAGTTAATTTAACTTGCTTACATTTACCATCTGCAAAGTTCTTAGGGAATTCTAGGATATTTCTAATGGAGGCTCCTCTGAACCGATATAGAGCCTGATCATCATCCCCCACCACACAAATATTTTCTTTTTCACCCATTAGAAGCTTCAGAATTAATTCTTGTATCGTATTGGTGTCTTGGTACTCATCAACCATTAAATACTGTAGTTTGTCCTGAAGCTCTTTAAGTACAGGGGGGGTGTTCCTTAATAACGTTAATGCTTCGAGCTGGATAGTCGAGAAATCTAATGAGTTATGCTCTTCAAGTAATTGTTGATACCGTTGATAACACTCTCCCAGAGCTTCAATAGCCGTATCACCCGACTCAATAAGATCGTTAGGGTCAATGGCTTCTTCTGTAACTTTATTAACCCATTTTAATAAATTCTCAGACTTAGTCCAGTTAGCTGTTTGATGGCTACCTAGTATTTCTTCTACATGATTAATATCTTTAAATTCTTTTAGCTTTTGATACAAAAAGTATTGCTGATCGAATTGGTCCATTAAAACAAAACTTCTCTTAAGCCTTGTAAATTCCCGATAGTCTTCAATCAATCTCAAGCAAATCGAATGAAACGTACCTAAGTACATTTCGTTTATATTAAACTCTATTTTTTCATCTAATAATCGATTGGATATACGAGTTTTAAGTTCTTGAGCTGCTTTTTCAGTGAACGTAACAACGAATAACGATTCTGGTTCGTTTGTATGGTTTTGAATAATATTTAAGATTCGTTCAACCAAAGTGAATGTTTTTCCAGACCCTGGTCCTGCAATAATTAACATAGGGCCATCAACTTGATTAATGGCTTTTTGTTGTTCTGAGTTTATTTTAATGTCCATATACCATCCTACTTATACCTTTTTAAAAATTCTATTTACTATCACACTTATGCATCAATAAAGCATAAATATAAACTACTCCCATTTAAAAATTTAACCAGATATTTTATTTTCTCTAAATCCTCAAAAACTCATGCCACAACTGACTTTTCCGTGTACCGTCCTGTATCATAATTCACTCATACTCATCAAAGACAAAAGCAACCATTTGTTTCGTCCCGTGGTAAAACAACCCTACCTTGAATTAGTTGAGTTTATGCTATAAAACTAACCACACAATTCAAGTAGCTTAAGTGCAATTATTAATATGAATGCTAAAGAGGCTTTTAAATGTTTTTTTAATGATAATGTACGTTTAAAAGAAATTTGATTACATTACGCTAAAAAAATTAATGTAATAACACCCTGCTAATACCCTTTAAAGGCTAAAATCCAATGTCTAAGCGACTTTTATGTTTATTATTACTAACACTTCCGGTCAGCGCTTATTCGCATGGTGGTGGCGTTAATAAAGAAGGTTGTCATACTAATAAAAAGACAGATTTCTATCATTGTCACAAGAAAAAACTAAAGCCCACATCAAACTCTAATGTAACCAAAAAACCGGATTTAAACTCAAGTTCAAGCTTACTGCCCTCCCCTGCTACAGCATACCAACCTGAACAAAGTACTCAAGATTTAATTGAACTTAACTACGAAGGCTTTACCGTTTGGTTAGATTGTTCAAAACGAGGAGCTGTTAAGTTTAGATATAACGCTCAAAGAGATACCGGAAACTTTAAACGCAGTAGTAAATTTTATCTTGATCCAGCAGTTCCAAAAGAATGCCAGCAGTACTCAGCCAACACATATAAAGCAAAAAATAAAAAATACGACAGAGGCCATTTAGTACCTGCTAATCATCTTGATTACTCAAATACCGCCATTAAAGCATCGAATACTATGATTAATATTCTGCCACAAGCCGCAAATATGAACCGTGGTGCATGGCTTATGACTGAAGAGGTTGTTGAGTGTTACCGGGATATAGATGAGCTATTAGTTATTGGTGGTGTTATTTGGGGAAACGATCCCAATGATGATTACTTTGTTAAATCGCATGGTGTAAAAACACCGGATGCATTTTGGAAGGTAATTATTCGAGGTGTTGGATCAAATGAGCGCGCTATTGCGTGGATTGTGCCGAACTCACAAGGAGCCAAACGTAAGCAACTGGATAAATATCAAGTTTCGGTATCTGAAATTGAGCGAGTAACAGGTGAAACAATACCTGTGGCTGATTACGTAAAGCATTATAAAAGTAATCCTTGGATTTTACCGCGTGGCTGTAATAAAGGGTGATTTATGAAATATGAACTATTGGATTTAGGTCTTGAACACGCAGATATTAAAGTTATAGGCATTGGTGATGCTGGAGATTTAGCTATAAAAAATATGCGAAACAGCACCGTTGAAAATGTTGAATTTCATAGTTTTGTTGAAGCTAATATCAAACCTATATTGGGAATATGTCATTTGCTATTTTTAATAGCCGACATGTCTGAAAGTGGGAAAACAGCGGATTTCTTTAGTGTTGCTGAAAAAGCAAAAGAACTAGAAATATTAACGATATCAGCCGTTACCATACCATCTGTTTTTGATTATATTGCGGAACTAACAAAGGTGAGTGACTCACTTATTCTTATCCAAAATAAACCAGATAATATTATTAATGATATGCAACTTGATATAGTGCGTTGCATGTCTGATGCTGTTACGCAGCAGAGCATAATAGGATTTGATTTTTCTGATTTGAAAATGATTACCAAAAATGTAGGCCTTTGTGCTATTGGCATTGGTACGGCTGAGGGTAAAAATAGAGAAGGTAGAGCGGCACAAGATGCAGTTTCGTCATTATTATCAAGCAATGTTAGTATTTTTCAGCAAGCTTATGGAGTGTTAGTCAATATTTCAGCGGCAAATATGGGGATTTCTGAATTTGATACAGTTGGAAATATAGTCCATGACCTAGCTTCAGACGATGTAGTAATAAAAATAACGACGACTCTTAATCAAAGTTTAGGCGATAAGATTAAAGTAGCGATTATTGTTACTGGGGTTCATGATATTTTTTAGGTTACCTAAAAATAAGCTATACTAAATCCATTAAAACTAATGGATTTAGTGATGTCAGAAAAAATAGAAACACGCGGTAGAAAACCTTTACCGTTAGAAAAAAAAGCGGCCACAAGCAACGGTAAAGGTAAATTACTTTATTTTGCCTTTTGTTCATGGATTAAAAGGTAACCTAAAAAAAGATTGCAGCAATTAATGGAATTATTGGAATATTCTGGCAAAGGTGAAAAAACAGCAGGGTTATTCTGAAGTGATCAGTCTTGCTCTAAAAGAATTAGAGATCAATCTTGCTCTAAAAGAATTAGAGATCAATCTTGCTCTAAAAGAATTAGAGATCAATCTTGCTCTAAAAGAATTAGAGATCAATCTAACCCACCTCCACAGAGAGATTTAGTTAGATATGGTTTGCGGAACATGAAGAACAGAGATCATTAAATGGAAAGTGAGTCTTTTTTACTGTGGAACGTACTGTTTAGCTCAATCGGGTTAGGTTTCTTTGTTTATGGAAGAAAACAACGTAGCATAATGCCATTGCTTACTGGGTTAGCATTGATGACGTACCCTTATTTTGTCGATACTCTTACACTATTACTTGGTGTCGGTGTTTTTCTGATAGCCCTTCCCTACTTTGTCAGGTTTTAAATCAAATGACTGATAACTGGATTGATTCCTTTAACTGTGATCTTCGACCACCTGACACAGTTTCTGAGGCAGTAGACAAATTGCTACTTATTCTAAGTGATGATCAGAAAGATGAAATTAGAGCATTGAAAGAAGATGATCTTATTGATCTGCATTTCGGTTTAGGCTTGGCTATTAGAAATGCGTTTGGGTTGCATGATCTTGATAGTAAATTACTAGCTGATTGTGGTACTAAGCATCCTGATGACGCGGCTGGGGTTGTTGTTAGCAAGTTATGGGCGAAATTACTCCCCCATTTTTTTATATAAATATATAGTAGATGTCTTATGTCAAATAAAGTAGATTATTGCCGCAGAATCCTTAATACATACTCTTTAATAGTAGATTTTGATGGTGAGCCACCTAGAGTTAATGTTCCTAGACCAATAGATGGGGAAACATTTTCTGCATGGAAAAATAGAATTCTAGGCCCAGAAGTTGAAAATATAGTTTTGTATGTTCCTTACCAGCCAGCTGGGCAAACAAAATTAAGTTCTTTGCAGAATATAGCGGAAGCTAAACATATAAAGAAAATGTTCAGAGATTTTCGCCGGACAAAAAATACTGAAAAAGATGAGGCCATACAGCAAGCTTGGGATAATGCTTGGAGTAAAATTGAGGAAATTGAAAATGAAATGGATGTTAATTTAGATGAGCATAACCTTGCTTTACTGGAACGTATAGATGATAACAAGCAGAAAATACAGTATGCAGTCACAGAAGTGGAAAGACGTTACGATTCATTTCCTATGGATACACTAAATGATTTAATTGATAGTTTTGATGGTAATTTAGAGATTTCTGTACAAGATTTTTTAGTACGGCTTACTGAGGCTAATGAACTTAATACCGAAGACCTCATAAAAACATTAATTTCTGCTTATAATTCTGCAGTTCGCTTACATAGATGATAGAAAATAGTTAACTAAAAAATCCTGATGATAAGGCTGGACTGATTGTTAATAAATTATGGGGACAATTGCAGGTAGTTGATGAGAATACAAATTAATAGCCGAGAAAAAAACTCATTTATCAGTATTGGTATATGGCTCCTGAAGATGTTAAGTCCCAACTTACAAATACTCGTAGAAAAACCATAGATATTGACCCTGATGACATTAAAGACTTAGTTGGTTATTTATCTCTGGA
>Ga0209495_1002602_pt1 | contig 11673 bp, 6 predicted proteins | sample EN1Hudsemesocosm_FD_184629 | JGI IMG/M metagenome (GOLD analysis project Ga0209495, IMG submission 184629) | Methane-oxidizing microbial communities from mesocosms in the Hudson Canyon - EN1E Hudson Canyon (SPAdes) (version 2) | ecosystem: Environmental > Aquatic > Marine > Cold seeps | place... | reverse complement strand
ATAAACAGTTAAATCAGATTCAGTAAAAATCTTAAAGCTGTAAGGATAAGAAACGGTAGAACCGTCACCATTGTAGATGTGTTTGTTTGTGGTGCTGGAAACGGTCACTATAGCTCTCCTATGATCTGAGAATTACAGTAACCGCTGCCTACACGGTTATTAGAAGCTAGGTGAGGTTTCGCCTTTCTTCCACCAATACTCTTGGCCACGCTCAGTTTCTAGTTTGCGCTCGTACTTCTTCCAGTTGCGGCTAGCCTTATCATCGGTCATTTCTTGAAGGTTATCCCATATAGATCGCTCTAAGATGAGTCGCGCATACCAGATAGAGTTGCCCGGCGTATAGCGTTTAGCAAAGCGCGTGGCTTCACGACCAAAGTTAGTATCACCGCCAGTAAACGGATCAGTAGCAAAATCAAAACCACTCACGCCAAGGCCGATAACGTCCTCTGCAAATGATGCGCCCGGCCCCATTGCTGTAGCGATTGCGCTGTTGCCGTATCGGTTTTTATTACCCACACCTGATGCGCTAATGAAGTCGCCAAAGATGCCTAAGCCGCCGCCCTGCATCGCTGCTGCTGCCCAAAAATCCCATTGCGTCATATCCCTTGGCTCACGCCCTTTCGATATTTCCTTTGCTTGCAATGCCATACCACCCATTACAGTAAGGGCAAGACCAAGGCGAACAGCATACACGCCCACAAACTTAGGGCCACTGCGATTCATGTGGGTGAGGAATTGCGTCAAACTGAACGACTTGTACATCATGGTCATGCGTGACGCTTCACCTGAGAAGCTACCTCGCTCTTGACCGCCCCATGTAGTGATCGCCCTCACCCTTGCATCAGGCGTAGGCACTGCAAAATCCATCTCCGTGTTCATGGCTTCTAGCACTTTAGTCACAAGGTTATCCACTGTCTCTGTGGATAAGTCGAGACTGTGCATATTTTGGGGTCGGAAGTAGTGAGTGCCGCCGTGTTCTTCTAATGGCACAGACCGCATGATCTCCCAATCTTCATCAGTCACCCCATAGCGGCGCATCATGTCTTGGAATTTGGTTTCAACCTCAGTAAGAGGCTTACCCATCTGTCGAGCAAGATGCCACTGGAAATCAAGACCAAAGGCATTACGTTGGCCCTGCGTCCATGCGGTTAGACCTGATGCCCTAAATACCGTTTCAGAAACCTTACTAGCCAAACCAGCGGGATCAACCTCACCACTAAATCGAGCGCCCGATAAGGCTTGTGAAGTCCAGCCATCCATGACCATGCCCATGTGGGCAGCAAAGGCGCGATCCGATTCATCAGCCGGGTTAAGTTGGTTGAGTGTGTGTTGTAGCGATTTAACAATAGGCATCCCGTTAAAGGCGCGGGTAAACTTGCCATACATCGGGTCAGTGATCGCAGATAGCGCAGCCGAACCTAATTGAGCAGCCATCAGTAAATGCCGAGTAAAGGCCGTACCTTTGGCTAGCTTCTCACGGTTAACGTCAACCATATCCACTGAGCCATTAACCACGTTCCACACCGACTCAACCATCTTAAAATCGCCATCATTACCCGCTACGTCGGCTAGGTAGCTAAAGGCGTGATTAGGGTTTGGCCCCATCACCTCAAGCATGGCAATCTCACTCGACATACTCTTAATATGCCCCACCATGACATTGAACATATCTTTATTACCAAACTGCTCTTGGTAGTCTATCCATGAATCAGCGTCTTTAAATACAAGAAAGCGTGAATCTTGATGACGGTTGGCTAACTTGCCATTACCTTTAAATGCGCCCGGTGTACGTTTGTTCTGACCGCCAGTGGAGATGGTTTTAAACGACTCCCTCATCGCGGCCATTAGCTCATCATCAGACATAATGCGACCATCAGGATTAAGCATCGCCTCGCGGTTTAATTTAGGCAGGGTGAAATTGATCCATTCATCCATACCCGCCTTAGCCACTTTAACTTGTTCATGAACTTGCGGCATACCCCAATCATTTCGTTTAGGAATAAACCCGCCAGCGCGGTTGTATCGCTCTCTTAGGTAGTCCGCAGCTTTGGAGAATGCAGTACCCGCTTTAGCCGCTTTCTCATTACCAGTGGCTTCACCGAATATCTCCCTCACTGTCGCCAATAAGGTTTCCCGATCCTGTTTCCAGCCAAGGTGAGTGGTGTGTAAATGCTCCAGCATATCGGCAGCTAAGGCGTGTGCTTGCCCTTCAATCGCGGCAGATCGGTTATCAATGTTAGACCATGCGGTATCACCCTTATGTACCTTTAAATCTTTAACCAATAAGCTCATTAAGCCAGCCATCTTTGACTTGCTGTGCGACTTCATATTAGCCACGTTGCGCGTGTTGGCGCTGTGCTGTAGTACCTTGTGGTATTTGTTGCGCTTGGCAATGAGTTGGCGATGTTCTGCGGCCTGTGTTGCCCCGATTGCTGCGGCCTGTTCCTTGGAATGGATGCCCTTAGCCCTTAACTCAGCCTCAAATACAGCGGCATCAACCCGCAATGCCTCAGCCATCTTAGGTGACAAAGTACCCGCATCAATGGCTTGTTGAATACACTTATCAAACTTACTCATAGCATACATACCTTCACTGATTCGATTGCTGCAATTTCGTTCTCATCTTCAATGAGTGCGTCACGGAAGTTAACCGCATTGCCATTCTCATCAAACACCACACCTTCCACTGTCTCATCATTCATTACACGCGCAGCTTCCGCTTCAACAGCTTCACTATGAAGTGCCTCATCGTTTGGTTTAGCTTGAGGCTTTAACCCGGTAATCGTGGCTGGCTTGGACGCATTCTTTTTTAGGGCTTGTTCAGACTTGACCACTAAGGCTTTCATCTCTGAAATAGTAATATCATCTTTAACTAGGCCAATCTTACGCAAGGCTTTGATAATGATACTCTTGAGCTTGAGCCATGTGGTATCGCTGATCTCATTACGGGCCATCTTAGAGATGATCTCATCCGCAATCACATCGTCAGCCATGCCTTTGTAGGGCGCATTAGGATTAATCACTTGCTTGGTTTGAGGATCAATACCAGACAGCTCCACCCACATTTGACGCAACTCAGTGTTGGTCATTGCCGTGGCTTTAATGTCGTCTATAACGCTTTGGAAGTTGTCGCCAAGGGCTTTGCGTAGACCGTAGTGGCCTATCACTTCCTCACGTAATACTTCCATAAGATGCGCTTCATCGCGGAATGCGGAAGCGTTGATGTGAAGCTCGCCCGTTTCAGGGTTAATGGCAGCTTCAATGGTGTCGCCAGATTTAGAGAATCGCTCACCAAGTACAGCGCGAACTTCTTCTATCTCGGCGCGGGTAACGCCTAAGTTTTTAAGCTCGCTGTCTGCGAGTCCCAATACTTCTCGGATAGCAGAATGCGCTCGGCTGGAGCTACGTGTTCCGTCACCATTTCGTAATTGCCCACCATCATCTCCACCGTCAACTCGTCCACTGAGTGAGTCTTGAGTAGGTTGCTTAACCCCATATCCATCAGCTCTTGTTGCCGAGGCAGTAACTCCTGTAGCTGCTCCTGAGTCAAAGCCTTCTGAACCAGCTCGATCAAAGTTTTGTGTTGCGTTTCGTCTAAGTTCATCTGAACCTCTCCACTTCATAATGACTATATCTGGATAGCCATCCGATTCATTCCAGCCATTATCGGCCCATAACTTCTTTAGGTCTTTAAGCTGTTGCTTTGTTACATATTTTGGATCAAAGGCTATTGACTCAATCGCCTCAAACCCAAATCGCGCATAAGTGTCAGGCAGGAATCCATTTGGATGCTTTTTGCTCTTAACTGCAAAGGCATCAAGAACCGTAACCCCTTCCTCAATAGCTTTTAATACTACTGCAGGAGCGCCTACACCATTGGCTGAAACTTCATTATTAACCACTCCAACAAGCGCCACCTCATCGGGGCCAAGATCAGGGTGATCAATGCCATACTCATCTTTGTATGAGTAGCCCCGCTTGAGGCCGAAATACACCTCAGAATTGCCAAGCTGGTATGCCGTCATTGTACCATCTTTAGCGCCCGCCTTCACTTCAGCGTCTGTATATAATGTTAGAGATGCTGAAGCATCTGAGGCTTTTAGTGCGTTAGCAAAATCAGTAGGTGACATACCTCCATTTTTTACGGAAGTATTGCTATCTTTCCAGTTCCCCTTCGCCATATCGAGAGCTAATCGAAGCTGTCGTGGTGACACGATGGATTTATAGGGGCGGGTTGGTATTGCTCCAATAATATCCTTAGTGATTGTTTGCTTAGGTAGAGATAAGCTGAATGATCGGTAATCTTGTGCTGCAGTAGCCGTCTTCCCTTCTGCAGCAAGTAGTGCTTTTCGTTCAGCAACCCAATCAGGAAATAATGTTTCCATACTTACGCCTGCATGGAATCGCCCAACAGCCTTGCCTTTAACACCATATTCGTAGCTTTCATGAACATGAGTGCCATTCTCGCCAAGCTTTACAGCGGGTTGATCAGGGTCGACTTTGATAAGCAGTAACGCATCCCCCTTATTGTGGCCTGCGTAGCGCTTACTCACTGTCTTGCGTAAAATCTTATCAATGTTAGGCGCACCTAAGCTTTGGGCCTTTGCTGACGCTAGCTGGTTGACAAGCTTCGCTCTCATTTCAAATGTTAAGCCCTCAACATAGCCGTGGAATTTACGCCTATTCTCAATGCCGGGAAAGTCTTTTAACACTTTCCTAATGTGAGCGTTAATGGACTTCATGTTCTTCTTTGTAATGCGCTTATCTCGAACATACGCTTCGACAGTATCGAAGATGGCATGAGTGTTGGTGGCGTTACTTTTGTGCGCTGCCGCATCCATCGCTGCTACAACAACATAATCAGAGCCTTTAAGACGCGTGGGCGCAGACTTACCTGACGATGCCCAAACCACCTCACCTAACTGGGAGGATTTAAGGAATGGGAAGTCTGGCCCTCCCTGCAAATTTATTGCTTCAACCTCACTTGAATCTATGCCTCGGTATACAGTTCCCGCATCCGTGAGATCCGCTAGCGTAGGACGAACAACCTTACCCTCCAAGAAACTTAGGTCGCCAAGATATGGAACATCATCCATTATTTCGTCAGCCGAAACTCTTGAGTACCGTATATTCTCTAATGAAGTGAACTCAGGATTGCCCTCATGGACTCTCACCTTAATATCTTGGCCACCTAGCGACAGTACAATACGATTAACCGCATCCTTTACCGCTCGCACTCGTGGTGTATCAGTAGGCGCAATCTTAATCGCTTGGCTAGTCTCTTCTGCCTTGTCAGCTACATAAACGTCACGGGCTTTCTTGGCGGCTCGATGATACTCAACAGCGTCACTATACTGTTGGTCAAGATCATCCAATTCCTTCTTCATGGCGATCATATCGCCCTCATCCCGGCGGCTAGCTCTCAACTCATTATTAGCTTTATTAGCCTCATCGTTCAGGCGTACCGTGTCTTCGCCTACCGTCTTTTCCCAATCGTTCTTTTGGATTTCACGGATTGTATCTAGGTCAGTCTCTTGATTAAGCTCACCCTCAGTCTGTGTATCTGCCTTAGCCTTGGCTCGCTTCAACTCCAGTGGGCTTAACTTCTGCTCACCGAATTGCTCTAACTGCTCTTGCTTTGAATGAAGGTCGGCATCGAACTTCTGCTCTAGTTGGTGACGCAGGTTGGCGATGTGATCCATTGTGGATCGTGTGCCATTAATCTCAGTATCAAATAGCTCAAGATACTCGCGCTCAATAGTCTTGCCTAGAGAGTCATAATCCACCTTACGACCCGCTTGAATATCAGCCATTGCCTTGTTTAGTGCATTAAGGTGAATCTCAAGCTCACCCACAGTCTTAGCGCCTGTCTCATCAGCGAAGTGTTGCAGCTCAAGCAGCTTTTGTATGTCTCGCTTTAAGGCTCTAGTTTCGTGCGTGTCGGGCAACTCTTGCTTGCCTATCAACTTACTAAAGCCTTTACCAATCGCGTATCCTGCGCCACTCAGTAAGCCCTGACCAATACCGCCAGCCGCCATGTTAAATAGCGCATCAGTCAGTTCGTAAGGTGAGTTGATCTCTTGCTTGTAGTTATACACAAACGGCTGAATAGCGCCCTCTGTCACAGCACCGATACCAAAGCTACGAGCAGCCACCACACCTAATGTCTTTAGGAACCCGCCTGCTGCAACCTTGCCCACACCTAATGGCATGGCCATAATGTTAATGGGATCAGCCATCGAACCTACAACCGCGCCACCTAGTGTGCCAAAGAATGCCGAATAGGGGTCAGCGTAGGCGTATATTTCTTCAAACTCATCCCGATACACTTTGGCTTGTTTAGCAATGTCGGCATCAATCTCATCGCGGTTTCTGATGTTTGCATCCGGGAATTGCTTCTTTAGCGCCTCTAGGTTTGGCTCAACTATGGCCTCATACTCTCCGGACGAAGCTATATCTGGGTGAGCCAGATTAGCCATAGATTGAGGCTCAATGCTCAAAACGTAACCTTGGTAGTGGTCAGTGAATAATTCAGGTGCAGACTGACGCACCTTATGAACCTCCTTCATTAATTCTCGACTAAGGTTGCTCTTGCTGGATACCGACAAGTCTTCATACATGAAGGTATTAATCTGTGCGCCAGCCACATCGGTAAAGCCAATGTCGCCACGCTCTTGATAGCTTTCAAATTCAGTTGGTTCTTGGGCGTTATACAGAAGCATATTATTTCTCGCTTAGGTCTAGGATGAATGGCTCGCCCGATCCGTTTTCTACTCTACGTCCATCGAACCACACTTGGTATTGCCCAAACTCAGACCCTTGCCTTAGTTGCGCCTCACCCCGCTGTAGCTTTTTAAGCATAGCGTCTGGCGATACTGTCCGAGGCTTGCCGTCACGACCCGCTAAAGCGACCTCAGCAAAGCCGCCCATATCATTTACTTGCGCAGGAGTGAGGCTTTCAATCGCGTCATTAAAGCGCCCTTCGGTCCATTGCCGGGTAGGGAGGATTAACGGGTGATCGTTATATTCAACAATATTTCCCACAGCCATCGTGACTGCTTGTTTGTATATGTCAGAATCTAGCTCGCCGGGCTTGATTTGATTCTGCTCAGCCAATCCTACGTAAATCTTATTAGCCACTTCTTGTAGCGATTTGGAGTATTGCGCGTGTTGCGGGAATAGCCCTTTGGTTGCTTCATGGAATAGTGACCGGGCTGAATCGTTGTTCTTGCCGATCTCATTACCAAGGGCGTAATCGCTGTTTTCCTTAATGATCTTGTCACCAATCATGTAGTGCTGGTACGCCGCCTCACCGTGAGTCTGTAACGCTATTGCACCCACCGCCGCCATCTCGCCTGCATTTTCCTTGTAGAGTAGGGTCAATACCGCCTTAGAGTCTTCTTGGCCATACGCTGTCAAAATTTCATCCAGCGCCGATACACCTAATGTCTTTAGGTTATTTAGCTGAGATAGGCTCATTGGTGGCGCATCCTCACCTAGCCACGCAGAAACCTTGGTTTGATTGGCTTGAGCTTGAGTCAGTGATTCAACCAAGTTGTCTTTGGTGATCTCTTCCATTGGCTCACCGCCACCATACATAACCCATGCTTGGTGCGGATCTGAGGCCACAGCGCTTTCAATTGCGGCGACTGCTCTTTGTGTGGATTCCTTAATAGTTAGGTCTCGGTTGTCTTTAATATCCCCAAGAGTCTCGTTAAGTGCGGCTGTACGCTCATCCTTCGTCATGCTCATTAATGATTGGATATTGTTGTACACATCAAGCGATATGCTCATCTGCTCTTGATGGTCAGGGTCGGTGAGCTGGCTGATCGTTTCGGTGAGCTGGCTAAGTTGCTCTTGAGTCATGGTTCGGCCACTCTCAAGCATCACCTTACCTTTGCGAGCAGTGTTCCATGTGGCAATTTCAAGAGCGGTAGCCTCTTGCTTCACCTTAGCCTCTGCCCGATCAGCAAGCACTCTATCGTTGTTTAAATCTGCGGTGATCTGATCTTTAATGCGCTGCTGCTCACCCTCATCGAATGTCTCAGGGAAAGGAATGTTTTCAGCGAACTCTTGGCCACGGCCTGCTTCACGCTCGGCTTGGAACTTGCTCATAATGCTATTGGTATGATGTGTGTGCTGGAACTTATCCCACTCATTGACCGCGTAGGCTGAATCAATCACACCTGTAGATAACGAGCTTTCAATTTGTGCTTGAGCCTTAGCCAAGCCATCGGGATCAGTTTCAAAGCTGATCATGTTTTCAGCATGACGACCTCTCAAGAAATCATTCTTCCTGCGGCCCACTTCACCATTCACTGTGGAGGTATAGGTGGTCAGCATTGAATCTGCGGCCTGATTGAAGTGACCTTTGTTCGCGGTGAACTGAACCAGCCCGGCGTACTTGTCCTGTAGCTTCTTGAATCCTTGATTAAACTCGCCTAGCATCGCATTGTGAGTTGGAACACCGTTCTCATCCACACGGTCTTGATCTTGAATGCCCTGCCATAACGCATCAGAGTCGCGCTTCATGCTGTTAGTAAGGCGACTATACTCTTCGTCAGTCTCAGCCTTTTGCACCTTAGCTTGGTAGGTATCAACCACCTTAGTCAACGCTTGGCTGGTACGCATCTTGGCTTGCGCGGCAGACGATATAGCACCAAGGCTTAACTGTTCTGCGCCCGGTACACCTGTTTGATTTATATTTGGTATTCTCACTTACCTATACCCCACCAATTGTTGTCGTTGCCAATCTTGCCGATGTTAGTAATTAATAAGCTCTCACCTTGGCTTCGCATTGAGTCGGCCTGTGCGCTCGCTCCTGCCCTTCTTGCTGCGGCAGTACGTTTGCCTTGCTCTGCGGTGAAACTCATCTCACGCTCTGCTACGTTAGCTGCCTCGGCCATTACAGCGAGGGTTGAACCACTAGATAGGTCAACGCCTGATTTAGCGTATGCCACAACTCGCTGGCCTTGTTCTTGCTCATGCTGATAGCGCGATCGCCTGATCCGCTCTTTTGTTTCCAACTCAGCAAGTTGGGCATTCTTTTCGCCAGCCTCACGCATTTTTGCTGCTGCGTTATCCGCGTCACTGTATTGCTTGAAAGCGCCAGCAATAGACAGGAAGGTCATAAAACTCATCTTTAATCTCCTACGCTCAACGTGCCGAATAATGAAACGATATGGCAGGCTAAAGGTAAATCTTGCTCAATAGTGATCCGGCCATCACGGTCATAGCCTAAGTTACGCACGTTAATATCTTCTGAAACCACAGGCTCTTCGTCACCATAGTTTGTATTAGGTGATCGCACAGGTGGACGCTGGCCATTGATCGTCGGAATAGCTGATTGCTCTAGTCGAACAAAGATTTCATTCCAGCGCTTTTTCTTACCAAGGGTAGTGCCTGCGCCTGCGTTTGATCCGGGTCGTGTTGGGGTGAGTTTCGAGATGTACTTGAGGCCCACCTTAATCTCTGTGGCCGCATAGTTCAGAGTGATAGCACCACTTGTAACCACTAGATCAGGGTGTACAGCGCCATCAGCTAAAACTTGAACCGTCTTACCTTCTAGGTGAGATAAGCCCGTCACGGCGCTCGTAGAAGCTCCTGAGTAGGAAATCATTGAGTCTAGGTAGTCACTAGGCGTGTATAGCTCGATATACTGCTTTGTGACACCGCCAATAGTGCGCTCAACAACAAACCAGAATTGATCTGGACCATCCTCTGAGATCACAGTGAGTGACTTGTACTTGCCATCAGTAATATGTCTATGCCAGCCGATCACTTCTTGGGTGGGTTCGTAGGTCAGCATCAATAATGCGCCATCAGCGCGTAAGCCCATCAAGACTGAATCAGGCACATGGGAATAGCTTAATGTGGTCAATCCACCTTCGGTAATATGCTCAGCAAGGAAAGTAATATCATCCGATTGGAATGAGTCAGACTCCCACTTATACGCCACGTTACGCACTTGAGTACCGCTTCGTTGGATAAAGAACACATCAGATCCAACATAAGCTGGACGGCCTAACTTAGATCCGTAAGAGGTTTGACGGCGTACATCGACATTAGTAGGGGTGATCGCTGATTCATTGCCGCCAGTAATACGGAACTCACCGCCTGATGTGCCGACAATAAGGACGCGCTGTGCCGCCATCCACTTGATGTTATTCACCCGGTCAGAGGCAATGGCATAACTGAGGCCGTCATCGGCTTTCGCGCCGGGATTGAAGTCTTCATAAATACCCGGCTTACTGCCCCATAGAGTTTGAGGCTTGTGTGTCGTGCCGCCATACCAAAGACGCTGCTCGTAGAACACCACTGAGGATGGGAAGCCTCTTAATGTAGAGAATGCGCCCTCTTGCCACAGGTTAGTCGCCGTGGTCGTGGTGGGCATATAATCCAAGTCTTTGATGGTGATGTTAACCACTGTGCTGGAGGTGTAGCTATTCACCCGAACCCACACCACTTCACCCGCTGAGTTGCCGGGATCAGTGTCTACCAACCAATCAGTGCCAACATGGGAACTGTCAAACAAAGCAGCACTAGCGGTGAGGTTTTGAGTTGCAGAAGTCGTATCAGTAAAGGCAAGGGTCAATGTCTCGTCTTGGTTAACAGGCAGGAATGGGCCTTTCTTGAATGCTTCATCAACCAGCGTCCAGTTATCGTGGGCTAGTCGGGTCAACTTCCGAGGCTTATGATTAGGGTGAACAATCCACATAACGTCTGCGTTTTGAGCAAACTGCAATTCATTCACTTCCGTATGGGTGTAGGTCGTGGTGATCTCATAGGTTGAGCCGCTAGACTGTACCTGACCACCATTGGCATAGAACCGAATGTAGTTATTGCCAAACTCTAAAACATAGGTCTGATCAACACTGTACTCAAAGGGAATCAACCGGGTGGTGTGGGCTGAGTTTTTAACCTCGTTGATAAAGCGAGTACCACCTCTACGCTTGGCTCCACCATGAGGTAGGGCCATGAAGTTTTCCATCTTCTCGCAGCCAGAACTATACTTCGGTGAGTCAGTACGCCCCATCAATCGTGGTGATAATTCACCCGCCGCGAAGCTATTGACGATTGGGGTCAGCCTCATGCGCGAACTCCCTCAAACAAGGTGGCGGTAATATCTTCTCGGCCTACCTCTGCGCCGTCATACATGGACGCTTCGGTAATGGCTTTCTCTGCCAGCCCCCACATATCCGTTGATAGTGAGCGGTTTTGACTTAGAGAATAAGAAACCTCCGCAGCAATGCGACACGCCAAGGCAAATACAAAGGCAGGGTCGAACTGGCCGGGGTCAGTAATTCGTGCAACATACTTAATGGTTGCGGTATCGGTATGGCAAACAAGGGTGCGGCCCTCGATGCGGTATTGGGAGGACTCTTTCATGTCCAAGACAGCTAGACAGTGCGGGTCATTAGGCAAGCTATATGCTTTACTAAAATCCCATACGGGTGCTGTTGATAGTTGAGCTAAGGTAGCCCGTTGAATGGCGCAAGCCCACGGGAATGCTCTTAGTACCGCGTCACGCGCATCGGCGTAAACAGCATTACAAACATTAGCTTCGGTTGAGCCGTCACTCAGAGAGGTGATGGTATTAGCACCTAGCATGGCTAACGCCCGATTACATATTGAGACTTCACTAGCCATAACAACTCCTGATTAAAAAAAAGG
>Ga0209495_1002594_pt1 | contig 11693 bp, 9 predicted proteins | sample EN1Hudsemesocosm_FD_184629 | JGI IMG/M metagenome (GOLD analysis project Ga0209495, IMG submission 184629) | Methane-oxidizing microbial communities from mesocosms in the Hudson Canyon - EN1E Hudson Canyon (SPAdes) (version 2) | ecosystem: Environmental > Aquatic > Marine > Cold seeps | place... | reverse complement strand
GTAGGGTTGTGGGAATATAATAAATATAAATGAAATAATTTTGATGGTACTTTGGGTATAACTTGATGCAAAAAACAAATGCAATTAAAAAGCTTTGTGCGGTTGCTATGATTTCTATTGTCATGGTTTCTTGTGGCGATGTTGAAGGCTATGTTAGTTTTTCAAAATATATATCAGATTGATATTAAAAACAGCGAAGGGAGGTTCAATTAGCTGAAACCTTAAGTAAGCAGGGAGTGATGTCGTCAGCACAAGTGGCTAATAATGATATTGAGCTTGCTTTTAGATAATATGAAAAAAGTAGTGTAAACTTGTGTCCTGTTTAGTGTTGATGCATCAGTATTTTGGGGGTAGTGGGGGCACTGTCATTGTTTTTCATTGTTAAAAAAGGTATACAACTTGCTTTAAAATAATTGAGACTTATCTGCTATTTTTGGGTTATATAAAATAATATGGTAATTAATTAACTACAGGTTAAAGAGAATAGGAAATGTAGCCTTGATGCAGTAAAGCGAAATCAAGGGAAATCTCAGACAAACCTTGATTCCACTTTGTTTCATCAAGGCTACAAAAGTTTAATTTAATAGTTAAGTCTTTTATCTATAAGAATAACTTGATGATTTACTGGTTTTTTATAAGCGTGTGGTTTGTATGGAGCTATGTGAAATAATTTAAAGAAGGTGTGCTGCTAAATTTCAGAAAGGGAAGAGTGTTATTTAATAAACGGGCTTCGTTCTTGTATTTACTTGCCTATATGGTTGTTTTTGTTTTATTCAGTCTCCGGAAAGTTGGGGTTATGGAAAGTTACGGTTTTGGAGGTTTTGTCCTCAGATAATCAAACGTAAGCCCTTGCCCTCCCTAAGTATTGTAAAGTCTTGAAAATCCAGTTGTGTCCACTGGTATAATAGTCACTCTACTTTCCATTCCTATTTAGAGGGAGGGAGTGAGGGAAAAGAAAATTATGTTTTTTTTAATTAATATCAATCAAATAGTTAGGTAGCAACAAGATGGAGAATCAGGAATCTGATTTTAAAGATTATTTCAAAATTTTAAAACGTCGTCGCAAATTTTTCATTGTTCCTTCTTTTGTTATTCTTTTACTTGGTATTTTTTCGGCAGTTCTTCTGCCATCGGTCTATAGCTCAAGCGCAACAATTTTAATTGAAGAGCAAGTTATTCCTACTGATTTAGTACGATCTACGGTCACTACGTATGCTGATCAACGTATTCAAGTTATTAGTCAGAGGATTATGACTCGTTCTAATTTATCTAAAATTATCGAAAAATATGATCTGTATATAGATGAGAGAAAATCAGATTCACTAGAAATTATTTTAGATAAAATGCGTGACCGTATTGAGGTGAGTACGATCAGTGCAGATGTTGTAGACCCGAACCGCGGAGGAAAAGCAACTCAGGCGACTATTGCTTTCACCTTAACATTTAATGACGAATCTCCGGTTATCGCTAAAAAAGTAGCAAATGAACTGGTGTCAGTGTTTTTAAAGGAGAATATTAAATCTAGAACGTTATCTGCTGAAAATGCAACCTTGTTTTTAACTGAGGCAACACGAAGGCTTAAAGATAAAATCGGCAGGATGCAGCAAAAGTTAGCTGTGTTTAAGGAGCAAAATTTAAACGCTTTGCCTGAAATTACGCAATTTAATCAACAAGAAATTACCGCTTTAAATAGTCGGCTGTTAAATTTAGATAGCCAAGAGCGCTCCCTAAATGAGCGACGTTTTTATCTACAGGGCCAGTTGGCACAAATTGACCCTAATGCATTAGCAACTAATGCAGTAGGTAACCGTGTTTTTGATATTAAAGACAGGTTGCAAATTTTGGAGTCTGAATATCCCTCGTTATTAGCATCGTACTCGCCTCGGCACCCTGATGTTCTTGCGGCTGAGAGAGAGATTGAGTCGCTAAGGAAACAAGTAGGAAATAATGTAGATTTAAATGATTTGAATGCTGAATTAACTGAAAAGAAGGCTCAATTGGCATCTTTAATTAAGAGGTATTCTATTAAGCATCCCGATATTTTGAGTTTAAGGAAACAGATTGAAAAAACTCAAAATAGGATGGTTGAGGTGCAAAAAAATAATGTGGTTAGCTCCTCTGTAAGCCCTGATAACCCTGCTTATATCACCATGATGTCTCAAGTGGAAGCTGTTAATACAGAGCTTAAATCTACTGAATATACGCGAGAAAATATACAGAAAAAGATTGAAGAGTTAAAGGAACTTGTACGAAAAGCACCGTTAGTAGAAAAAGACTACATAGATATGTTACAAGAGCTTGATAATACTAATCTACGATATAGGGAGGTGAGTGCAAGAGAAATGGAAGCTGAAATTTCTCAGCATTTAGAGTTGGAGCGAAAAGGAGAGCGATTCACGCTTATTGACCCGCCTCAAGAGCCTCTTGAACCAGTAAGTCCTAACCGCCCTGCGATTTTGTTGCTGAGTTTTATTTTGGCAATAGGTGTTGGTGCAGCGGCTACTGCTGGGGCGGAAGCAATAGACTCTTCGCTTTATAATGAAAATGCCGTTGCTGAAATATTAGGTGTCGCGCCTTTGGTCAGTATCCCTTATTTAGAAAATAAGTCAGAGTATCTGCGTGCAAAACGGAATAGGAATATAGCTTATATTTCTGTTTTAGTGGTCGTTGTTATTTTAATTACGATATTTCACTTTGTATTGATGCCTCTGGATGTTTTTTGGTACAAGATGTTGAGAGTGGTTCATTTAAATTGATCTTGAAGTAGCAATGGCTACATCTCGGTCTTTCAGTTTTTAAATTTTTATTCATTGGCTTTTGCTAAGGCACCCTGAAAAATAATTCCTACGCTCAGGATTGTTGACGTTAAGTTGAGGAGTTAGCTCGTTGGCGCGCAGTGCTTTAGGTTGTAATGTTTGGTAAAAAAATTGGCTAAAAGCCAATGCCTTCTCAGTCTCTATAAGCCTGTGCCCTAAATAATTTAATCAGCTTAACTTTAATGGTCATGTCGCTCTGTGTGGGAGCGCTCCTGAGTTCCTACTCAGGGGAAGGACTGATAAAAAAGGCTACCTAAAAATCATAATGAATAATCAGCTAATGAAAAAAGATTTCGATAATATAAGTTATACCCAAACAAAGATTCAGCAGTCTGATAGCTTAAAATTACATGAGCATCGTGTAGTAACCACATTTAAGCCTGGTTCGTGGTCAGAATCTTTTAAAATGTTACGCACACGTGCTTTACAGTTAATGAGAGCCAATAGCTGGAATACATTGGCTGTTAGTGGGGTGGGGAGCCAAGCGGGCAGTAGTTTGGTGAGCGTTAATTTAGCGATTAGTATAGCTATGGAGCTAGATCAAACAGTCTTGTTGGTGGATGCAAACTTAAACAATCCCATGGTGCCTACCATACTAGACATTGATGCCACTGAAGGTTTGGGGGATTATCTTTTACATGATAACCCTGTGAATGAGTTGTTGATTAATCCGAGTATAGAACGGATGGTGATATTACCAGCAGGTAAGCCCATGTTGAATTCCACGGAAATGTTACGCTCACCAAAAATGGTAGATCTTGTTGCTGAATTAAAGAATCGTTATCCGTCACGGATTATTATTTTTGATATGCCACCATTATTATCGCAAGCAGATGCTCTTGGTTTTTCACCTTATGTTGATAGTGTGTTATTAGTGATAGAAGAGGGGCATACCAAGAAAGGTGAATTAAAGCATGCGGCAGAGATATTAAAGGGGGTGAATATTTTAGGTTCTGTGCTAAATAAAGCAACGGATAAGAATATTAAATATTCTTCTGATAGCTTTAAAGTTTATTGAGGCTTGGTCTTTTATTTAGGCTATGTCACGGGTAAGTGTTGAAACGTTGAATCGGCTCTTAAAAGCCTTCTCCTGCTTTGCTCTACCCCCCCCCATTTGCCTCCATGTGGTCGATCCAAATGTTGGGGGGTGAGAACTAACAAAATCAATACTTAATGGTGGGCAGAGAGGCATTAAGTATTGATTTTTTGTATGATTAACGCAACTAGGCCAAAATAATTATAGGCCTAGTTGAGTAGTTTTTTTAGGACTTTCTAAAACGAGGGAAAGCTAGTAAAGCTGAGCCAAATAACCAGAATGCTGCAGGTACAGGAACTGGTGAGGCCTCTGGTGTAGCTTCAAGGTAGCCGGTAAGACCAATATCAAAGTAAATTTCTTCAAATTCGCCTGCTTCAAGAAAGAAAGAAATGGACTTGGAGCCAGAAGTTGAAGCGGGTGAGTTTTCAATAGTCCCTGTTATTGAAGCGTTTATATAATCGTATCCGCGCGCTCTACCATTATAGCTTTCATATTCAAAAATGGCATCAGTGTCAGCGTTTTCTCCAATGGCTCTCGCGGTTAAGTCATAAGAATAATCAATAGTTATTTTGTAGGTGTCGTCACTATTCGCAGAAAAATTTTCAAAGCCAATGCTGTATTCCCACCAAGACTCAGAGTATGCACTGCCATCGCTGATAGTATCTTCTGCTTGAAATGAGTGTGAATAACTAGTGTTTAAATCTGAGAAATACTCCACTGATTCTGATGTCTGGCTGCTGGAACTGGTGAAATCATCGTAAAAGTAAGGGCCATCGTCAAATATATCTAAGTCATCTAAAGAGCCTGATGTGTTGATGTTGCTTGCGCTTATACTGTAAGTGACTGATGCATCACTGTTATATGCGCTAATAGCAAAAGCATTTTGGCTGCTTGCACCAGATAGTAATAGTAAAGCGGGGAAAAGTAATTTTTTTGAGATTATCATTTTTTTTCCAGTTGTTTAAATTGGATTGTAGCTATTTTTAAAAAGTATAGCCGCATTATTTATTGTTAAATAATGCGGCTTGAATTGTTTTATGGAATAAGAAAGCTTTCAAAAGGTAGTAATGGGGATTCTACTCCATTTGAACCAGTAGCTGGAATGGTTAAAAAGTCTTCTTTGGCAAGGCTTGCATCTAATGGGCTACCCGCAAAAACGGTTAGATCATCTCCTTGGTGGCCATTTGGAACAACAATTTCAGGGTGATCAAATGGTGCGCGTTTATAGCGTACTCGATCATCTGTTAGGGTTTTAAGGAAGGCAATTAAATCTGCTCGTTTTGCAGGGTCACTTAATAAGGGAATGTTGATTAGTCCGTGAAGCTCATCTTCATGGAAATTACCACTTCGACCATAAAACTCAAGAACTTGTTCAAGTGTTGCCATGCTGCCATTATGCATATAGGGTCCGGTTAGTTCTATATTACGTAATGTGGGGGTTTTAAACGCCGCGCGAGTTGCTGTTAATAGCCTTTTATCGGCAGTGCCATCCAATATTGCTGCTTTTGCTGCTTCCATTGTTGGGATGTATGCGCCGTTTTGGTTGAAGCATTGAGCATTTCTAATAGCGATTTCATCAGGGCTTTCTCTATTCCCGTCTGGTTCGATATCAGCTAGTATGCCAAAGACATTTGGAGCTGTGATGTTAAAGCCCATATTGATTGCTAGTTGACTATTAAATAAACAGCTATAAATTTTATTGACAGATGCATCGTGTACATTTTCTGTATTGCCTTGTAGGTACTCTATATATTGATCTGTAAATGACAATGGGTTATTAAAGTCATCTTTTGCGGCTAATCCTAGGTCAGATTCTGGGTCAGCAACGCCAGTGTTGAAGTATCCAAAATCTAATAATCTATCTGAGGTGTCAAAGCCTGCTCTCGTTTTGTCTCGGTTAACAACGTTTGGGTGTGAGAATATAAAGGCATCTCTTGCATCGTCAATAGTTGTTCTACCCATAGCTGCTGGGCCAAAAGCGCGGCGGCTATGGTCTGGGCCAAAAAAAGCATTTGGAGTTTCGGTTACAAGAGCGGAGTTACTTGTAACTGCTGCTGTAGTTAAAGCAGGTCCAGCGTGACAAATATTACAATGAGCATCAGTAAAAACATGAATACCACGAGCAGCTGCTTCAGATAAACCTGTTGGGAAGTATGTTTCTGGGTCTCTTGTCGTTGTATCAATAGGTGCTTGATCTGAAACCAAAGTTGTTTCGTACAATTGAACGGCTAAAGCAAAAAACATTGTGAAATTTGCTTCCATTTGGTTGTAGGCTCTGCCACCAGAAGCGGGAGCACCAAATAGTGAGCCTCGGCGAGTATAAGACCAGTATTTGGGAGCAAACGCCTCTCTAATCATGGTCTTGTATGTTTTGTTTAGACCTGGTTTTTGTTCATTTGCAGAGCTGTAAGTTAAATTAAGGGGGCCAAACACACTGTCCTGATAATGTACGTTTTGGTATTGCAGGGGTTGACGTAATAATACCTTTCTACCAAGGTCGGAATTACTACGGTTGCTACAAACCATTTCAAGTTGACTTAAAGATGTCGCTGCAACTTGAGAAGCTAGGGATGAGTTTATTAAATGTAGACGTTGTTTTTCAACCGAGCGTCGTCCAGTTTTAACCCATACGCCTGCATCAGGGTCTCTATCCCCCCAAGGTGAACTGCCGTTAAAGACATTGTTTGCACGACCGTCCCAAAAGTTACGATGGTTGAAAACAGCGTTAATCATAGTTGGGGCGTTTCTGGGTTCTACACGTCTTGTACCTGTTCCATGCACATTAAAAATGGCATCGGCACTGCGAACGCATTCGTCATTTGTCCCTGTAAAAGAAGAGGCTCCAGTAAATTCGCCGCTGAATGTGCCAGAAGAAGCTATTGCATCATCTGTTGTGCGTGTTAGACCTAAACCACTTTCTTTATCTAGAGGGTTGTCATATTCAGTTAATGGGAAATCAGATAGGGAAAGGTTGTGATTGGGGCCTCCTGCTCCTGATCCCAATATGCTAAATGATTCATTACTTTCTAGATTACCTAAGATGCCAGGGTTAATTTGGTTTTTAGTTCGGCTATCAACTCCAGCATGAAAATGGCAGGATCCACATGCCATTCCATCACTGCCAACACTGGTATCCCAGAATAAGGCTTTACCTAAGGCTATAGCCATATCTTTATTTACAACGATAGGGTCGGCTCCATCAGTAAGCCCCGGTACTGGTGGGATAGGGGCATCAATTAAGGGAACAGGGATGGGGCCGTGAGCAAATGTAACTTGCGATAATGCAAGACTACCAATTACTAAGAGTTTTTTTGTAAACTTCATTTTAAACCTCAAAAAAGATAAAAAAGTAGCCTAAATACAGGGGTATTTAGGCTAACTTGTGTATTTTGCTGTTGAGAATTTCTATTGGTTGGCAAGGACTGTATTAGCCTTGCTTCTGTTTTAGAAAACCCATGGAATTAAAGATAATTATCATTTGTATCATTTGAATAAAAGGCGAGCCTTAAATTTTTATAAAACCTTTTGGGTTTATAGTAAGCAAAAAACAAGCCAGTATTTTAAGTGTATTAAAATCAATTGCTTGTTTTTTTTACTTACAAAATAATTGTGGGATATAAAAAAAATGTGTCAAATGCCTTGTTTTATTTTTTATTTAAACTATGAGTTAAGTTTTGTTGATACAAAGAGAGAGTTAATCGTAATTAAATTCTGTAATAAAGGGTTGTAACTTGTCTATTACGGGTATAAATTCTTTTTCAAACCGTTTCCAGCGAGCTAATGATGATGAGTAAAGTGGTTTTGTGACTTGGGTGTAGCTGGGACTGGCAATAAACTTTTTTGCAGCATGTTTGTGAAAATTATTGGCTTCGTCTGTCCACTCTAGTTCAAGAAACTCAAAAATGTTTCTATAAGTCCCTTCAAAATCAGAAATGGTGTCTTCATAGCGAAATTCTAAGTAATCCATCGTGGTTAAGCTTTTGATATGTAACCACCAAGTTAGGGTTAAGTGATAGAGGTTAGCTAAGCTTTTCCAGCTTGTAAGGTGTACGGTCATTGCTGAAGGTGTCATAACTTGCATAAAACAGCTTAAACATACATCGCGAGGGTCACGAAGGAGAAATAGTATTTTTGCATCTGGAAATATGCAGTTAATTAAGCCCAAATCAAAGGTATTCATGGTGGTTTTGTCAATAAATAACTGTTTGCTAATGCTGTCCCCATACCTGTTGATTGCATTTTTCCAATAGTACTGACGCAAATGATTTATTGTCTCCTTATCTGCATTGCGCAATAGTTCAGTAACATCTGATCCTCCCTTTAATCTTTTAAGTTCTTCTCGGGTGGAAACAAGTAAGTCTGTTTCATCTGAGACAAAAACATCGGGGTGTGTATCAAGTACTTCTTGGGTTAATGTGGTGCCTGAGCGTAAGAAGCCAATTAGAAAAACAGGTGCTTGAGGACTTTCTGGAAACTCATCTTTTGACCAGCGACTAAGTAATTCCTGGTCAAACCCCTTTGTGTATTCCTGTATAACTCTGGGGACAAATTCTGCATCTTGTTTCTTTATTTCTGGGATGGAAGGTGCAATGTCAGCAGCAGCATATAGATGTTTAAATACTTCGTCATAATTCCCTTTTTTGTCAAGAATTAAGGCGAGCTCTTTATGTGCTCTATAAAGTTCTTCGCTACTTGCTGTATTGTTACTTGTTATTTTGGTTAGGCGTACGATAGCGTTATCATGTAAGCCTGCTTGAGTTTCTAGTGATGCTTGAAGAAGGTTTAAAATAATATTGTCGGGCGCTTTTTTTAATGCATTCTGGCTGGCGGTTAGGGCTTGCTTGGTTTTATTTAGTCGTAGGTAGGTGCAGGCAAGTAATTGTTGTCCTCTAATGCCACTATTGTTAATCTTTATCGCTTGTTTAATAAGAATGAGTGAATAATGATAGTCTTCCCAGTGTTGTAACTGTTCTGCTAGTAGTAATAATTGCTGTGTATCTCGTGATTTTCGAGCTCTTTTTTCTAGTTGAATACCTGCTTTATAGAGGTATTCAAGTCCTTCTTTTTGTCTTTTTAGCCAGCAAAGTGATTGACCTAGACTTGCAAGGGCTTGAGGGTCTTTGGGAGTTTTTTTTACTGCTTTTTCAAACCACTGGGCAGCCTCGGAAGCGTTACGAGCTTGGATGGCGGCTTGTCCGCGTTGCATGTACTCAGTCATGTTTATTAAATCCTTATTTGTTTGTAAGCTGAAAATGGTAGCAGTATTTGAAGATGGACTATGCAAAGCAATATTCTTGCCGAAATAGACCTGTGAAGTATTATAAAGATAATTATTGAAAATAAAATGTTAAAACAATATCAGTTTCCTTTTAAAGCAATGGGTTCTCCATGTGAAATCATACTTTATAGTAATAATCAGAGGGATGCTAAGAATGTGGCTGATCTTGTGATATCTGACGTATTAGGGATTGAGCAGCGCTATTCTCGATATAAGCAGGATAGTGTTTTATCAGCGATTAACAGAGCTGCTGAGAAAGGTGGGCGAATTGATGTAAGTGAGGAAACAGCCGCTTTACTAAATTATGCGGATACTTGCTATAAGCAGAGTGATGGTTTATTTGATATTAGTTCGGGGGTGTTGAGGGGGTTGTGGGATTTTAAATCAAAAAAAATACCCGCTCAATCGGCTATAAAGCAAATGTTAAAAAGAGTGGGTTGGCATAAAATTGAATTAACAGCCTCATCAATAACATTTACTGTGGCAAATATGGAATTAGATTTTGGAGGGATTGGTAAAGAATATGCTGTGGATAGAGCTGCAGCAATATGTTGGGAGCAAGGTATAAGAGGTGGGTTGGTTAATTTGGGTGGGGATATTAAGGTTATAGGGCCTCATCCTAGTGGGGCTCCGTGGATGGTTGGGATTAGTCACCCCAGAAAAGCTGGAGAACTGTTAATGCGGCTTCCTATATACTCAGGAGCTGTTGCAAGTAGTGGTGATTATGAGCGATGTATTGAAATAAATGGACGGCGTTATGGTCATGTACTTAATCCTAAAACTGGTTGGCCGGTACAGGGGTTAGCTGCTGTAACGGTTGTGGCTGAGCAGTGTGTTGTGGCAGGGAGTGCGTGTACTATTTCAATGTTAAAAGATAAAGAAGGGAAAAAGTGGATTAAAAATATGGGGTTGGAGTATTTGTGGGTTGATAAGAAAGGGAGGGTAGGGGGGAGTCTGAGTGAGAAAGCTTATTAATTAAACTATGTTATATAGCTTTATATGTGAGTTTTGGTGTGTCATATGGCACATTTGTTTGTGATTCTTTAGTAGTGAAATGATTACATCTACCTGGTCTCCCATAATTCTCGGTTACTTATTAAAATTTATATAATAGATATAGAAACTACAAGTTATACTAATCCGAATATATTTATACTTGAGCTGAGAAAATCGTCATTCCTGCTAGGGATTACTGGAACCTATGCATCAAGAATGGATGTAAGCGATATTAACAGTCTTCGGATTTAAAGTAGGAGGGGGCTTTGGCCGCGAGAACTCTTTTGTCTTATTCTAGGCGCGGCCAAAGGCCCCTCCCACTTCATATATACAAAATATTTTAGTCGTTGTTATTGTCAGTAATTAGCTATATGGTCTTTGGATAGAAAGGCTGAACTAACCTTGATACATAAGGATGAGTTAAAATTAGATTGATTCCCATTGTTAAAGCATGATTATATTTTTAAACATGAGGTCACTGGCATAATTAATGCTGTATTTTGAATCTATGTTTGAGGATAATGCGTGCTAAATAACAATAATAATTTTTATTGGCAATCTGTTTGCTGGTAATAAGCATGGTTTTTTAGGGTTTGACTTTGTACAGACTCTGAGTTTATAAAATTTTAGTGGGATATAAAATGAAAAAACAAATATTGGCAGCAGCCCTATTGGGGTTTTCAATAAGTTCAGTACAAGCGGTGGAATTACCGTTAACTTTTGATGATGTTTACTCTGAGGATTACCAAATTCTTTCTTATGAGTTTGAAAATTTAAGTACAAATAATGTCAGTATCTGGATGGATACTAAAGTAGATGGCTTTGATGCGCGAGGATCTTTATTTGTTCAGGACTCAACATCTTGGAATTGGGTAAGTGAGGTTTTTAATGCCTCTGAAAGTGATTATGATGAAGCTTTAGGATATAACACTTCTGGTAAAAATGATTTTGGGGTGGACTTAAAAAATGGTTATGTCTCCAAGGATCCTAATAACCGAGGTATCTCTGATCCAGGAGAAACCTTTGCTAACCTGAGTGCGGGAAAGTACCTATTTGTAGTGACTCATGAGGGACATGCTTCAATTGCGGGGAAAGATGGAGGAGGGACATTGGATGATGGTTTTGAGGATTTGAGGTTAAGTCCTGTTCCTTTTGTAGCGGCAAATGCTCCAGCTTGGAGTAAAGACCCTTATTATACTGGCTCACCTAGTGAATTTAGGGTGTTTATTGAAGGTGATGTGTCAAATGTGTCAGCAGTTCCTGTGCCGGCTGCTGTTTGGCTATTTGCTACAGCTTTAACAGGTTTGGGTTTTTCTCAACGCAAAAAAGTTGGCTAAATTGTTTGGATTGAATGTTTTGCTGTTTAATCCAAACTAAAGGCATGATCCATTTTGATAAATAAGATAATGAACTGTAAGTGGAAACACTTTTTACTTATTTGTTCCCTTTTTTTATCAGGAAGCATTGAAGCAAATTCAGAAGAAAAAGAGTTAAGTCTAGTCGTAACATCGACTATTCCTGCTGAAATACAGTTACAAGTAAAGTCAATTGGCTTGTCGCAAGTTTT
>Ga0209495_1002592_pt1 | contig 11695 bp, 9 predicted proteins | sample EN1Hudsemesocosm_FD_184629 | JGI IMG/M metagenome (GOLD analysis project Ga0209495, IMG submission 184629) | Methane-oxidizing microbial communities from mesocosms in the Hudson Canyon - EN1E Hudson Canyon (SPAdes) (version 2) | ecosystem: Environmental > Aquatic > Marine > Cold seeps | place... | reverse complement strand
CGTATCCTGACAAGAGTTGGGGGTGTGCTTTTTTGTGGGTCAATACATTCAATGACTAAGACAATCACGAAAATACACCCGTAATTGGGCGTTCAGACGACTAAAAACGCTCTAGAATTACCCATTATTACTCTTCAAAGTTAGCCATAGCTTAGCCAAGAAGTAAATAAGTGCACTGAAGTTGACCTAGGAACTAGGTAACTGACTGACTTGAAAGGAAAAATATGGTGGGTCGTGACGGATTCGAACCGTCGACCATCGCATTAAAAGACCTATTTGTAATTTTTTTACTTTAACTAAATCAACGCCTTACATTCTGCTACTTTTTCATAATGAGTCTCACAAAGCCCTAGGAATAGGGAACCGATATTTCAATGAGGCACATTTCTGGGCACATACTTAATTTCAAAACAATTCAACTACGAGGCAACCATCGTCCTAATTGCCTTACCTTACTTTCAGATGACCTTCCCCGGGGGTCCAATGTACATTTAGGGAACGGGACTGGTCTGGTGAGGTCTCTAGTTTCGCTCGAGATGTTGCCGAAATGGCATTAGCTCATACGATAGAGAATAAGGTTGAAGCAGCATACCGACGCGGCGACCTCTTCGAAAAACGTAGCGTTATGATGCAAGATTGGGCTAATTACTTATCTTAATTTAAATAGACTATCGTGCGCCACGTGCTAGGCGCTACGCTCTCATTCATCCGTGTTTAATATCCTTTTCATGTCGCCATCCATTCCGCTGGTATGTGTTACTTGCCCAAGTCATACCGAGAACAGGTAAACACAATGTCTCCGTTTCATCGATTGATAGAATCAGATATCTGTCGTAAGATAAATCTTAGCTCTCTACTATTTATATTGAATCATCTAAATACCGCCCATTAGGCTCTATATGAATTTACTTAAAAAAATTGCACACAGCCCTATATTAAATATCATCTCTGGCTTAGCGTTATTAGTATTCGCCAGTTACGATGTTTTTGATATTGTCAAAGAAACCAATGAGCTGACTTTAGCGCCAGGCGCAGGTGTCCATCACGGGGTATTCATTTATTCAATCATTCATATCTTAAAGGCGCTTCCCGATGTAATGGAAGGATTACAAGAATTGGACGACGTGGAAATTCGGTCAAAAAAGTAACGCCCGTTCTGCCTTGGTGCTACTGCGAATAAGCGTTAGAGCCTCCATACTCTGAACCACCGCCTGCTGGTGGAGTTCCTTTAATTAGTGGGTGCTGCCTTCGGTGCCTCTATTGTTGTCGATACGTTATCGGTAATACCAGAATTGTTTGTCAGGGTTCCGCCAATGGTAATTGTTGTGTTACCCGCTTCGGCTGCCCAGCCTTTACTCACCGTATCTAAAGTTTGTAAATATACTTTTGTAGCATCCTCAGGCGATAAGTTGAAATTACTAGAGAATTCACAGGCTCTAAAAAACATCTCTCTAGTGATAAGTACTGCCGGGGTTCGACCCGCCATTTCAACATCATTACTACCTTCTGTTTCACTACCACTTTCAGAGCCCATGCCGGGAATAGTCATCGCGACAGAACCGCCTTCAGTTTGATCAAAAGCAGCATCCGGCATGGGTTGACTACAGATGATTAAAGAAGACTTGCCATCGCGTACAAACGATTGTGAAAGTGCCCCGGTAATCGTCACCACATGACTTCCATCTAAATCAGAGATATCAGGTTCCGGTTGATACATTGATGAGCAGCCAGTAGCTATAAAGCTAGTTACGACCAGCGCGGACAACTTAGTATAACGACCCATAAACACCCCTCACTTGATTTCATCCAGAATTAACTACCATTAAAAATGGTAAGTAAAAACTAACACTATTTTCTAAACTATTCAATCACCCCATAAAATCATAAAGTATCAACCTCACACTTCGCTTCCCATGGTCGGTAGCACTTATTCGTCTCAGAACACCATTGGTACCCCGCCGAGGCTATACAGCCGTGTTCATCTTTGTCTCCTCCAACAACGGAAGGCTTCACAAGGGGGAGATTATTGGCCGAACAACCGGTTAAAACCAAAATCGTTAGGATTAATTTAATCATTAAGACGCCTCCATAATAACTTTTGTCTATTATTGCTTATATAAATTGTCGAGTTTAACGGACAAGATATAAGATAAAAATTATGGTAATTTCATAGAAAAGTTTTGTACATTTTCTTAACGGTTGCTTGGGGATATGCTGATGATAACAAGAAAAATACCGTTCGCCCTTATTTTTGCGCTTTTGCTTAGCCCCATACACGCAGCGGCTGATGGCCACTTCGGTGCCGTCGTAAAAAAATCACCTGAGACAGTTGCGGTCGAAACGGCCGGAAAGCAGGCGGCCAAAATCCTGCTCGGAAAGGCTGCATATTCTATCTTTGGTAATGAGCCAGATGGACATAGTACAACACGTCCGTGCAAGCATCACCAATGCTGTGTTCGTCACAGACCCAATGAACATCCCACAGGGTGGTCTGTTCGAGAAACATCGGCTGTTGATGGAGTCGTGGTCGGTTTACTGTTCAGCATCGGGTGAGGTGGTAGCGTTTAGCCGGAGACCCGCAGCGTAGATGTAACAACTCACGACAGCCGGCGCGGTAGTTTGGTCCCTCCGCAGTACCACAGATTGCATCAAGCATCAAAGCCCACAACGACAACACATGATTCTAAGCGAACCAAGTGTTGCCATTAATTGAGTGAATATCAGTCTCTCAGGCTCACCGCAAGGACATTTATAATCATTTGCATCCTCCACCGATCCGGTCTATTTTTAAAGGACCACCTGCGAGAGTGTCATAATTCCCTGCTTCGATCTCTCGTTTCATAAATGCCTTACGGTCTGCTTGTGTTATCGTACAATTTGCGAGTAGCTGTTTTCGAATCGTCTCGACTGCTCCAAGCAAACGTTTTTGAAGCTTAATGGCCGGACCACAACCCGGGTATTTATTCGAATCCAATTCATCCTGGGATTTTCCCATTGCCCATCGTGATGAAACATGCATAGAAAGGCGCTCACCGCGGTGGCATTGATCACGTACGTAGTCCGCCGCGTGCATGAAAATTTCCCGCGGTGCGGAATTGCCCCACAGGTAGAGTTGCTTAGCGCGGTGTACACGCTCAGCCTCTGCGAGTCGCGGCGCACGCAATGGGTCCATCAGTGGTTCTCCATCAGCTGCGAGCTTCTTGTTGAATTCGGCTAATATCGGGAGCACGAATTTTTCTGAATAATACCCACTACCGTAATTAAGCACCTCGACTGACGCGTCTTTCAAACATTTGTTCTCCTTCAGGGCATGCAGTTGTGACTGGCTAATAGTTACCGGACCTAGTTTCACCCCCCCCGTAATTGCATACTCGGGCATAGCCATGCATCTAAAAGGGGATGGTGGTCCTGCGTATTGACCAGGTAGTTTAACCGGTGCAATGTTGTCGTAAAACTTGTCGTAGAGAGGAGTGCCTGCCAGGGTGGCTGCAAACATACCAGCGTCTGCCACAGCCGCTTGAGCACAGGTTGGACATCCACCGACACCCAGGGCAATTTCCGTAGCAAATTTTACAGCCTGAAATACTGGATATACACAATCTTTCAATTCATTAATTTCGTCCTTACCGCTTAAACTTGTTTTTGCGCTTATCGTAAACCAGACCGCGCCAGTATGTCTTTTCCAACGTTCACCTGGTTTTATCAATTTATGGTAGAGACAACCAACTTGGTCTAGAGAAGCCGTTACAGGAAAGTCTGTCTTGTTGTGGATTAAGAACCCAGGGGAGCCTCCCTCATCATATTTTTCAGAAGTTACCTCCGCGGTTGACATTACACGATAGTGGTCTCCTCGTCTGAAGAGGTGAAATTCGCTCTTACCTGTTCCCGATGATTTGTAGTTATAAAATGTCAAGGCAGGCCCGCTCTCCATTCCGACATGCACCGAGGTAATAAGACATCCCCCCCGACCGTGTCCGCCCTTATAGGCTATGTGTGGTACGAATTTGTCCTTTTCCGTTCGCCCTGCGTCCATTGTAAACTCATCGTGCGCGCAGTTCGCATACAGTACAGTCACCTTACCCTTATAAGGTGTGTGGTTAATTACCGTCGGTTGCGGGTACGCTTCCGCGCGATTCGGCAGTGAGCCCACCAATACAAGGAAAAATGTAGACAGTAAAATCGCACCCTGAATCGAGTTACTGATACGGTTATATGACCATTTTGTTCCGACATGTCTCATAAAAATCCCCATTTGTGTTAGCAAGAGTCAGACTTCGACCAAATAAAACATTACCACAATCAAATGAGACTGAGAACAGACTAAACAGCAAAAACACCAGCGAGCGCTCCATTTAACATAAACCACAAATGCAATGGGCACACCCAGTTACGAGAATATTGCGCCGAGTAACATGCGCGATTTGAAATCGCCTCAATAATGGTGCGAACACGAAACACAGCCATATTGAAGAATAAACGCGTAGCCCAATACGCAAACGGCGCTAAATTAACCGCAGAGACGAATCGGCCCACATGATAGAAGCATCAGAAGTGGAGCTAATAAAAATATAAAATACGAGCAGATAACGAAACTATAAATATAGTAAATTATTACCGATACATAAAAATAATTATGAGGAAAGGCGCACGAGGGGGCACGCGCCAGGATGTCGCCTGTGCACCATTATCATTAAACGACATAAATTGCATAGCCTAGCATCCAACATCGCCTCGACGCGCAGCATACGGAATCGACAATAACGGTCACGAACTGTAAAGGGGGGAAAACAAGGAGAAATGTTAATCGAAAACGAACCGTAGTTCTGTCGTAATTCAGTTCGATCTGTAAGCCAAGAGGGGTATTACAAAACCGATAATACTCGGTGCCTACCGAAATCAAGTGTTGGCCTTCACTGCACTAACACCCCAATATCGCTCTACCCCTCCTTCACGCGATACCAGACCCTGCAACCCTCCCCAAAGCCAGCAGCACCAACGAACCACATACTGCCGGAGTCGTTGTAGACTGACTCCTTGCTCGTAAAGCCGGCGGTAGCGGTGGGTTAGGCGCTTAATACTCTCAGCTGAAGGGTGTAACTGCTGTCTTGGACACACCTGATAACCTAGAAAATCAAACCCGGTCTCGGTCTTGCCAATAAAACATTTTTGTTCTTTATGTAACGTTAATTTCAACTCACGCATCACCGCATGAACTTGCTTTATCGCCTTTCTGAACTGATGACGGGTTTTAGCCAATACTACAAAGTCATCCATGTAACGGATATACCAGAGATGCCCTTTACGAATTTTAGCTTCCATCGTCTTATCCAAGGGCGTTAACATCACTGCGCCCAATAGCGGTGACAGACTCCCACCCGCTATCATGCCTTTACCTGTGTTACGCCTATCGGGCAATGCTAAATACTGCTGAACGATATCTTGGTTGTGTTGACTGACTTGCATTGTCTTCAACTGACTCAGCAATACACCGTGGTCAATGGACTCATAGTAACGCGCAACATCAAAACGAGCCGCATAGCGAAATTCCGGAAGAACCCGAGTCAGTAAGCGTAACGATTTCTTCACGCCGCCATGCCCTTTAACATGCGTGCAATACGCACTGAGTTTTCCCTTGAGTTCACCCGAAATGGTTTCTTTCGCTTGTGATATAACACGCTTATCGTCAGCACTCCAACGTGCCATAAAGCGTTCATCAAGTTTGAAAGTAGCGGGTTGGGTTAGCAAAGGGGTCGGCCTACATGGGCGGTTGACTGAAATCAAGGAGTCTACTACGAATGCCACCAAAACGCTTCAACCGCGAGGTAGCTATCGTCCTAATTACCCTAGGCTAGTATCCAGCGAGAGGCCCGGGAGGGCCAGACCTTTTAAAGGCCCCGATCGCACCATGTAACAAAACAGCCGGAGCCGTTTACGATGATTACCAGTGCCTACTAACCAATCTTACTTTATTGTTTTTAAACAATAACTTAACGAAACAATCAACAACCCTTACAGCCCCAACAGCCCCAATAGAGAGGGGAAAATGACGGCGAAATAGCTTCGCGCCTAGCGCAAGGCTCTATGAACGGGTCTACCGGTCTGTGTTCCTAGCAACAATGAGTCTTAGCGCTTGGCTCCTGGTCACGATGAACTGTAATCAATCATCCCTCGCTGTTAACCAGCAAGTACCTACGCGATTGTTGCGCAGTCGTCTGGGCCTTATCGCTTAGCGCTAGGCTCTATGTGCTGGGGGATTTGGTCTGCCTGCCTGATGACATACGTAGTCATCTTAAATGCTCGATTCTTGGTGACAATGCGGCTTGGTGCTGGGTTGTTCGAGCTAAGCGCTAGGCGCTATGAGGCTGGTCCCGTGGTGGTCCAACATGGTAAAACTACTGGACCGGCTACAGCCCTTATGTACCAAGGGCTGCAGGGGTTCTGGTCCGCTGGTCCGGTAAAAACACAAAAACTTTTCTTGTAAAAATATAAGTCATACCCCTCTCAGTCATACTATCTATTTTATAGATATATTATTTTAAACTTTTTATAAAAACAGTGGACCACTGGACCACTAGCTCTCAAACCCTTATAAACCGTGGCCTACAGCCGGTCCAGTGCTTTTTAGACACTGGACCAGTGCGGACCACTAGCTTGTTATTTTCGGAACGGGCAATGAGCTTATCCATGCTTCAGCAGCATCCAGCTGACTCAGTATTTGTTCTTTGGTTGCAGTCTCCCATTGTTGAAAATTTCTCAGCGCCACCGGTTTAACACGGTCTTCTTTCCATCGAAACTTGCCAGACTCATTCAGATGCAGACCAGCCCTTCGACTTTTATCCTTTAACGTAGCCAACATCGGTTTATCTAGCTTCGGATTAATTGTTGGAATCACGACCTCTAGCCCATGGCCAAAATAATCCGTAACCTTAAGTAGTGCCCGGGCTAGTTGCTTCGGTTCCAGAATATCAACGTCATCGGGTAGCTGTTCCAACAAGTCATCAAGCGCAATCTCTGCAGGACTGCACCCCGCATTAATGAGTCGCCTCTTAGCAGGCGTCATAGGCGCCCTCATCCCAGGGTTAAAGGCGCTGATATCCCGCGTTTTTAAGTACTGGAATAAATTCGCAAGATTTTGCGGCCCCTGTTGTTCAGAATGAATAGACTCATAGAGCGTCTTGTAATACCCATCGTCTTTGGGACGCTCCTCACAAGCCATGACCCAGATTCGCCGGTCCTCCTCCGGTATCACTAAAGCGTTAGTCACATGGTTCGACATCATAAAAATCCGCGTGTAAACCGAAGCGTAATCGTTAGTACCGTATTTGATATCGACCTGCAACGTTGACTCGGTTAACTTATCACGGATCTTATCGTTTATTTCGTATTGTTTGCCGCCCTGTTTAACCTCATGAACAGCGCAGAACAAGGTCTTATCCAAATAGTTATCTTTTTTATTACCACCCTCATTAGCCAATACTGCCATCGTCGTCGATGCACAATTATGCCTACCGATTAAGCCTTGAATCACTTCAACAATGAACCCTCGACCGACCCCGTGCTCTGCCGCTAAAGATAGCGGGGTGAATTTAGGTCTGACTTGGGGGAATTGAATTAACTGGGCCAAGTAATCAACAAAAACATCTGCCTCTTTATCCCCAAACACATATCGAACGTGTTCTACAACCTGGTTAATAAAAGTCATATCCCCATTGGATGTAAGGTGATCAGGGAAATGAAACGTATTTATAAAGTCTTGCTGACCTTCTCTAAAGATACGGGGTTTACCCGGCGCATAGCGCTGAGCCTCAACGGTATTCCTATGCTGACTAGATAGCCACTGATGGGGAACTTTAACCGTTTTTATACTTCCTTCTGCACCTTGAACCTTTTGCACATCGGGCGCATACCTTTGATTAAAGGTATGAACAGGAACGGGAGGTGTTGACGGCGGCGAATGCAGGTCGGCCACCAATCCACTGTCACCGATAAAAACAAAGCGCTCATTAAACTCACAGACCTTATCGCGATAAAGAGGCTCTAGTTTACCGGCCAAAATACCATCTTCAATGGCCTTACGTTCTTTATCCGATGTCTGTCCACCATGAACCTCATCAGAGGCCATGAGCATAGCGCTTAGCGCTTCGTCCTTAGTGATACGTCCGGCTGCAATAAAGCCGCCGGCTAAGCGCCCGGCTTTAAGACGGAAATGATGATATTCACCCGGTTCTGCGTTTAATATAATGTTCTCACATTGCCTAATACAGTGTGCTGCATCTTCTGATTCCCGTTCATCTATCGGACGATCCCCTTCTATTAGAGATACCTTATTGTCTGGCGACGCTATAACCGGTTCAAAGACAGCGGCTGAATAATTGACATACATATCGGGGTCATGCGACACAAAACATTTACGCGCAACGTCCTTCCCGGACTCATCTATAGTGCAGATACCTTCAAATAACGTTTTAACGGAATTAAAGCATGCCTTATAGGCTTGGCCATCAGAAATAGTCGAGATACGAATACCGACCTTTAAACCAGCTCCCGAAGGCGACAGGAACACAAACACGGTATAAGGAATTTGTGAGATTTTCTCCTTAATGCTAACTATCTCATCAGCGGCTAAACCGTCTATATCAATGGTTAAAAGCTCTGAATGATGTGTAAAATTATTGTTTTTTGCACTGCCTTTAAATAGACCACTAAAACAAACCGAAGGTAACTTCAATTTACCCTCTTTATATTGCTTGCGATTTTCTTGGTAAGCTCTCCTTAAAACATCGATTTCCTTTTGGTATTGCCCCGAACGAATACTCTCTAATACCTCGCAAAGAGGAACAGCAGAAAAATCGCTAGGGCATGTTACATTTTTCAACAATGTGATTTTGACATCCGATAAACGGGATTCGTTAATCACTCCATTTGAGTCAGTAACCAAAGCCAACCCTTGGGTCAACTTACTACTGGTTACTTTATTAATACTTTCCATATACTTCTCCAATCTATGGAGAGCAAATACAGCGTAAAAATGGTATAATAGACCTGCACAGAAACATTAAACCACAGCTGACTTACCCTCAATCAGTTGTGGTTTTTATTTATCTATTGTTAGACCAAAATGCGCATCCAGATCGGCTTTACGCCAAGCACGACAACGGGGTGACAAGTGGACTAATTCCGGAAAGTTCCCTTGGTTCATCCATAGATAAGCGGACGAACGAGAAACGCCGTAAACGGATTGAATTTCGGATGGGCGAATTAATGCTCTCTGATCCAACGTTCTGGATATTGAGTTATTCTGTGACATTGTAAATGTCCTCATAAAATTGAGAAAAATTTACAATCGCTTGCGTGTCTAAAGCGTCCTAGAAGGAGGCTAAATCCCCTGACAAAGAATACGGATCAAGGATGATCGGAGTCCGATGTTTTAAGGATTGATGGCAGGTATTATACCATAAAATCCGGTTGTGTTTATTAGCCATTAATGCGGTAAACCCACGTTCTATGGGGCTGCTGGGGCTGTTTAATCTCAAATCGTCCCTACCGCGAGGGAGCCGTCGTCCCCATCGGCCAACCCTAATACAAAGCGCCCCTCCCCCAGGGGTCCAGTACGTTTTAAGGGTGTACCCCCTGAAGTTTTCAGGGTATAAAACCAGCGCTAAGTCCACAGATCAAAGCCCCTGACAGCCTCGTAGCGACGCTCTAAGCCGCACCGTATCGCGTTCATCTATTAAGAAGTAAAGCCCGCCTAAAGCCGCTTAGATCCTAGCGCTTAGCGCCTCGACCAAAGCCCAACACTCGACACCCTCTTAGCGCAAGACACAAGGCACTCAGCTTATTAATGTTAAGGGCTCTTCTCCATGCGCTAAGCGCTAGGACGCCTTCCATGGCGCGCTACTGTGCGTCCCTGCACCCGAGCTGATTCTATTAATAACCGGGCCTAAGCTGTGGACAGACAAGTTGGCCACGAGCTTAGCCGCCAGGTTTTTAACAGAGGGTTGTTTCGATTTGTAATAAAGGGTTTTTAGTAGCTCATTAACCAGAACCGGACGGACTCAAACCATTTACAGCCCCAGAAGACGAGTATGAAACAATATTCTTAACTTAATTGGTAAAGGTTAAAAAACCTAATGATAAAAATATTGCGACCACCGCACTTAACAACAAAAACAAAAATCTTACCTTATAAATCACCATTTGGTAAACCGCGACACCTCGTCAAAGAAAATAAATTTCTAGTGCCTCCGCCCATGCTTCACTTCACCTCGGTTTATCCCAATCCCTGCAGCTTATAAAGGCGGACAAGGTGCGAACGTTGGATTTGAATGAAGCAGCAGCGCTTTTGAAAATGCACCCACAGACAGTGCTACATCGCGCTCGTAGTGGCGACATCCCTGCTGCTAAACCCGGTAAATGCTGGGTTTTTATTGAAGAAGACTTGATTAATTGGATTAGATCGCAGTACCCTACAATACAGCAGAATGTAGGGCAAGGAGGAAACCCTGCATGCTCTTTAAAAGAAAAAACAGTCAATACTGGTGGTACAAGTTTACCGACCCCAGTGGCCGCGCAGTACGCAGCTCTACTAAAACTACCGACAAGCGAAAAGCACGGGAGTTAGCAGACAAGCATAAAGCGTTGCTATGGGATCAGGCCCAGTTGGGGCACCAACCCATTTATCTCTGGGAAAACGCCGTCGTTAAATGGCTATCTGAAACTGACAAAAAATCAGTCAATGATGATGTTGTCATGTTTCGGTTCATTCACCCTTTTTTCGAAGGACTTCCTTTGGAGAAGGTAACCCGAGCCGAGATAGAAAAGGTCATTACAGCCAAGTCCAAGACAGCCAGTTCTGCCCGGGTCAATCGAATTACCGCGTTAATTAGAGCAGTACTTCGTAAAGCTGAACGGGAATGGGAGTGGATCGACAAAGCACCGGCTGTCCGTCGTCTTAAAGAACCGGGTAAACGAATCCGTTGGATTACTCAACCCGAGGCTGAGCGATTATTTACGGAACTCCCGGATCATCTCGAATCAATGGCGCGGTTTAGTCTGTCGACAGGACTTCGTGAAGCTAATGTTACTGGATTGCAATGGGACCAGGTCAATCTACAACGTAAAGTCGCTTGGATACACCCTGATCAAGCCAAAGCAAGAAAGGCCATTGGCATTCCACTCAATGAAGATGCAATTGCCGTTATTCGCCAAAACATTGGCAATCACAATAGCTACGTTTTCACTCGAAATGGGAAACCCGTTAAAAAAGCGGGGTCAACTGCCTGGAAAAAGGCTTTAAAAGACGCTGGGATTGAGAATTTCCGGTGGCATGACCTACGACACACTTGGGCCAGTTGGCACGTTCAAAACGGGACACCGTTAAATATCTTACAGGAACTGGGAGGTTGGAGTTCTTATGAGATGGTTCTTCGTTATGCCCACCTAGCACCGGAGCATTTAGCGGAGTATGCGGCCAACATTTCGAGTAATGGGCACACTTTTGGGCACATAACAATAGGAGGCATAAAAAGATCAGTTGCTGAAAACAGCTAACCGCCCGATTTATAAGGAAAAATATGGTGGGTCGTGACGGATTCGAACCGTCGACCATCGCATTAAAAGTGCGGTGCTCTACCAGCTGAGCTAACGACCCAAGAAGAATGAATTAGGCATTATATAGAAGTCTAAAAATCTTAGC
>Ga0209495_1002588_pt1 | contig 11713 bp, 10 predicted proteins | sample EN1Hudsemesocosm_FD_184629 | JGI IMG/M metagenome (GOLD analysis project Ga0209495, IMG submission 184629) | Methane-oxidizing microbial communities from mesocosms in the Hudson Canyon - EN1E Hudson Canyon (SPAdes) (version 2) | ecosystem: Environmental > Aquatic > Marine > Cold seeps | place... | reverse complement strand
TCCAATTCTGTGCATATAAAACTGTTTGTATTTTTCATCCTTGATTAGCTTTGAAACGCGCCCCTTTAATAAACCCAGTTTAACTAGCCCTTTAGTTAAAACTTCTACAGAAACATCATGTGCTTTATTCCAAGGGTTACCAGGCTGAACCTGTTCAATAGCAGCATACTGAGCATCAAGAACTAATTGATATAATTGTTTTTGTGCCAGGCTGAATTGCCCTGAAACCGGAAATGTCCGTGTAATATCTGCTGCATAATGATCACACTCAACACCGGCATCTATCAGCAACAAATCACCTTTCTTTAGCTTATCTTTATTATCAACATAATGCAGCACGCAAGCATTTTTTCCACCGGCAACAATCGATGGATAAGCCACGTACCTTAAGCCTTCTTGCATAAACTCATGTACGATTTCTGCTTCAATTTGATACTCATACAAACCCGCTTTACATTGCTGCATTGCACGCTTATGCGCTACACAAGAGACATCTGCCGCTCTGCGCATTAACTTAAGTTCTGCTGAGCTTTTAAACAATCGCATTTCGTACAAGATATGTTCTAGTGAAACCAGCTCCCCTGGAGCATTAACACCATTTCTGGATTGTTTTCTAATATGCGTTATCCATTCTAATAGCTGATGATCGAGATCACTGTCTCTACCCATCGGATAAAACACCTTGTTTTTATTTTCCAGCATTCCAGGCAATATTTCATCCATATCATCGATAGGAAATGAATCATCTGCCTCGTAATGTTCAGTTGCTCCCTCTAGTCCCGCATGAGCACCTTCCCACAAGGCTTTTTTCTCATCAAACTCCCGACAAAATAAAATATATTCTCCCTGCTCACGGCCAGGAATAAACACAGCCAACGAGTCTGCCTCATTAAAACCGGTTAAATAATAAAAATCACTGTCTTGTCTGAATGGAAATTCAACATCTCGGTTTCGTGTATGACTTGACGCACTCGCTATTAAAGCAATATTACCTTTGCCTATTTGTAGCATTAAATTTTTTCGTCGTTTCTTAAATTCAGTTTTATTCATTACGGCTAACTATTAATGTTGCTGTCCATCATTGACTTCTGCTAACTGGTCTTTGACCATCATAACAGCCGCTCTTAAATATTCCTGTATTTCTATTAATGCGCCATCCTGCTCATCTTTTTCATCCTCATCCATATCATCATCTTCGACATCCGTTTCAAGCTTGGTGAATTCAACAATATCTTTCATAATTTCACCGGTTTCCCCTGGCCAATCAGATGATGACCGTGAATAACCAATACCAAATAAAAAGCCTTCACACCAGTATCGTATTGCTGCTAACTGTTCACTCAATATCTCGTCATCACCGGGTAAGAAAAGATCATACCTAAAGCTATTATCTTCCTCACTTAATAGTTTACGCGTCTGTTCAAACAACCCGAACAAAATCGTTTTGTCCTCATCATCTAATACAATGTCTTCAGGGAACAATTCAGTCAGCCAATTAATTGCATCGATCTGAGAATCAATACATAACATTCCGGTTGCTAGTCCATGTGCTTCTGATACGGTAATTTCCGCATCATTTTTCTGTAAAATCTTACTAATTGTCTGATAAGCCATTTTTGGATAATCCTAATCAAAGTCGGTTTAATAATGAATTATATCGCAAGGTATTTGCTTTTATCTTTCTTTAACCCGCAAACTGCTTCACAAACCTTAGAATAAGGTTTATTTTGGCTTATACAGAGTGATAGACTGCAATCAAATGCAACAACCATTCTCTTCTCTATTTATACACCTCAGCCTGTGAACAAAAGCAACATTCCAAATTACAAGATTTTTGTTATTGGCTCTCTTTACCAGTGGGCCTTGGCAACCTTTGTCATTGTGACCCTTCCTCTCATTTTTGCCATTATTTATTCTGTTATAGAAGTGAGCAATTATACGCAAAAAAGTCAGAAAACTTTATTCCAAACAGTTAACTCAACAGAAAACAGCCGTATTATTCTAGATCGTTTGATATCGATGGAACGCAGTATTCGGCAGTTTCAGGTACTCAATGAGCCAGATATTTTTAGCTCCTATCAAGACCATCGTAGTAAATTTTTAACGGTTGTTAAATCATTAAAGTCCAACGAACTAAATCAAAATTTAATCGGCCAATTAAATTCATTACAACAAAATGAAAGCCTTTTACATCAAAAAATATTACGTCATTCAGCTAATAATCAATTAACATTAGCGAAAGCTGATTTAAATACATTTGACCAATTAACTTCCCAGGCAAGACTTCTCCTTACCGAAGGAGAAAAAAGAGTCGGTATAGAAGCGAATTCGTTATCTAAAATTGCTGAACGCGTTCTCCAAAGACTTGTTTATTCTACTTTTATTAGCATCCCCCTAGCCCTGTTACTCGGTTTAACATTCGTCCACTTATTAACTCGCCCTATTAAAGGTATCGGACAAGCTATCCGGAATCTAGGTGAAGAAGGCTTTGAGCAGCCTATTTCTATCAAAGGCCCCCATGATTTAACTGAAATTGGGCTAGACCTTGAGTGGTTGAGACAAAAGCTTAACCGTTTAGAATATGAAAAGCAGCAATTTATCAGAAACATTTCTCATGAACTAAAAACACCTTTAGCCACACTAAAAGAAGGTACCAATTTGTTGGCAGAAAACGTTGTAGGCGAACTTAATGCTGAACAACAAGAAATCATCCGCTTAATGAAACTGAGCAACATCACTATTTATGATTTAGTTGAGAACCTATTAGAATACCAAAAAACCATCTCCACTCAGACTGAGCTAAACCAGTCTGTTTTTGAATTAGCGCCTTTACTTGAACGAATTGTTACTGAATATCAATTACTGCTTCGAAGCAAAAATATAACGGTTATCCGCAACGTGAGCTCAGTCAAAGTCAACGCTGATTACGATAAACTCAAAATAATCATCAGTAATGTTTTTTCTAATGCCCTTAAGTTTTCACCACAAGGTAGCACCATCGGGCTAATCCTAAAGACACAGAGTAACCTTGTACAACTAACCGTTGAAGACCAAGGCCCAGGCATAAATGAAAAAATAAAACCACTGATTTTCAAAGACTTCTACCAAGGAATTTCTCCTCAATCATGGAATGTTAAAGGTTCTGGCCTGGGACTTGCTTTAGTTAAACATTACCTTGATGCACATAACGGCTCAATTGACTTATTACAAGCTAATAAAAAATTCTGTGGCGCACGATTTCATTTACTTATACCAACCAATTTAAGCTCTCAATAATGCATCCATTAATTAAACTATTGTTTACATCTCTTTTTTTGATGTCGCAAGGCTGTCAAAGCTTAAGTGCTTATATGCCATACCCTTCAACCCAAGATAACACAGCAGATCAACAGCAGCTTAGCAATTTGTTTTTACTGGGCATGCAGTATCAAGAGCTTAACAACCAACAACAAAAAGCAGCATGCATAACCTTGAAACAAAAATATCAGCAGCGTCCTGAATGGGAAACTGCCTGGCTACTAGTCTATTCACTAAATTCTCATTTGAGCTGCCTGAGCTTAAATAAAACACTACGCCTAATGAAAACGATTCAAAATACGCCTGGCATTCACCCGCAAGTGTTGTGGCTAAATAAGAATCAAATTCAATTAATTAAAACACTTAAAAAGTCCAACAACAATCTCCAAAACCAATTGAATGAAACAGAAACTCAATTACAGCAAGTTATATCTAAGATACAAGCCCTTAAAGCAATTGAAACTAATATCAACAAAAAACTAGATAATGAATAAGCCCATTGAAAACAGCTTTCAGGATCAGAAAGTTTTACTCGTTGATGACGACCCTAGCTTACTTAAATTACTTTCTGTACGACTAAGAGCAACAGGCCTCGAAGTAAAAACAGCCGAAAGCGGCGAACAAGCGGTTGCATTAATTCCTAGCTTTCTTCCACAGCTAGTTATTACAGATTTAAGAATGGAGGAAATGGATGGGCTAGCACTCTTTAATCATATACAAGAACAATACCCGACCCTACCCGTTATTATTCTTACTGCACATGGCACAATAAAAGAAGCCGTATCGACAACACGGCAAGGCGTTTTTGGCTTTCTAACCAAGCCGATTGACAGTAAAGAACTACTTGAACTGATTGCTCAAGCCTTTAAACTCAACAAACATACTGCTCCGAACCTAGATAAAAATACAAAAGACATCTGGAGAGAAAGCATAATAACTCGTAGTGTCATTATGGAAAATCTACTTCGAGAGGTTCAACGAGTTGCTCATAGTGACATTAGTGTCTTTATCCACGGGGAAAGTGGCTCTGGGAAAGAACTCATCGCTCAGGCCATTCATAAAGCAAGCCCTCGCAGTAACAAAGAATTTATAGCAGTCAATTGTAGCGCTATACCCGAAGACCTGCTGGAATCAGAGTTATTTGGTCATTGTAAAGGTGCTTTTTCAGGCGCATCTGCCAACCGAAAAGGATTATTTGAAACCGCTGATGGTGGTAGCTTATTTCTTGATGAGATTGGAGATATGCCACTGTCATTCCAAGTTAAATTATTACGCGTCCTACAAGAAGGTGAAATTCGTCCCGTTGGAGCAAATAAAGTAATTAAAGTTGATGTCAGAATTATTTCAGCTAGCCATAGAAACCTGCAGCTACTGACGTCAGAGGAACGTTTTCGCATGGATCTCTATTATCGCCTTAATGTTGTGACTTTGTCTTTACCTCGCTTGACTGAAAGACTTGAAGATATTCCTTTATTAGCCAAACACTTCATCGCCAATAGCAACCCTAAGAAACCACCTATTGCAAAAGGGCTGTCGAATGAGGCATTGGAGCTATTGCTTAGCTATCAATGGCCAGGCAATGTCAGACAGCTGAAAAATGTGATTGAGCACGTATGTACATTTGCTACAACTCCGCTTATCCCAGTAAGTCTGGTTGAAAAAGCATTGCAAGAAAAACAAACAACCCTTATCAGCTTTAGCGATGCAAAAAAGAATTTTGAACGGGACTATTTAATAAAAATACTTCAATTAGCCAATGGTAACGTCGCTGAAGCCGCTCGCTTAGCCAAGCGCAACCGAACTGAGTTTTATCGATTACTAGATCGTCATGCTCTTAAAGCTGCCCAATTTAAAAACTGACAACAACCTCCATCGACTCTCTCAGTACCTGTCACCATTCAACAACAACGACAAAAACAGGTTTTGCACTCATTTTGTCGCTGATTTATGCTTTCTTTTTTTTCTGACCTAAAAATGTCGTCCTTGCACGACTAAAATAACAATGAATTTAATGTCATTTAATATCAATCAATTACATTAAACATGAAAAATAACCAGCCTATATTCACAATAAAAGTGCCATTCCTTACTTAGCCACCATTTTTTACTGTCGGGTAATTGAGACAAACCAAGCAATAAATATCTGATAAAAACCATTATAGATTTATCAATAAAGACCACCTCCCGTTGCTTATCAGCATTCCATGCAGTAATTCATAAAATGGCACAGCCTTTGCTAATTACTGAGATAACTGAATCAATATATTCAGTAAATCTCAATTAATTTAATAACGAGGCGCACATGAAAAACATATTAACTATCTTATCTATTGCTTTACTTTCAACAACAGCCCAAGCTGAAATCAATACAGAATCAGTAGAAGCAAAGCAAAAAGTTGTATCAAACTTGCTTCAAACAAAAAGTACGGCTGATTCCGGAATAGATCAGGCAAAAAAACAACCACGTAACTTAAACCTTTGGAACACTCTTGATACCAACAAAGACGGATCACTGAGTAAAACAGAAGCAACATCATCTATGGAGATCATCGCAAGCTGGGACAGGCTCGACTTGAATAAAGATCAAAAACTGGATGTTGAAGAATTTGAAAAAATCTATTCTTTGAAAAACTAATCTAAAAAAATTAAACAGACTCTATCTGATCCTGCTATCTATCCCCTCATTATTATGGAAAAGATAGTCTCTGTTTACATAATCATCCATTAATTTCACCATTCTAACCTCTAGCAAGAGTTTTCTTACCATTAGGAATAAGTAATACGACTACAAACAAGTATTCAGTAGGCATAGGCATTTTTGTTTATGGACATCTGTAGTTTTTAATAAGGATAAAAATTTTAATGCTACAAGGACTTAGTTTCCACCTCTTTAAGCAAAGCAATATTAAATCAATCATTTTTCTCATAGGACTATTAAGCGTATTTGAATCATCTGCGACATTGAAAAGTAGTGATGCATTACTACAAAAAAACCAAACAAAACATTATTCTGAAGCGTTAATAAGAATAAAACAATGGCAACAATTAATACAAACCTCAAAATTTTTATCCGAGAAAGAAAAATTAATTCAAGTAAATAATTTTTTCAATCAACAGATAAGTTTTGCTAATGATATTAATTTATGGGGAGTTAAAGACTATTGGGCGACTCCCTATGAAGTTTTATCAAAAGGAGCAGGTGACTGTGAAGATTATTCCATTGCTAAGTATTATTCTTTAATAAAACTGGGAGTCCCTGAACATAAATTACGAATCACCTATGTAAAAGCTTTGAAATATAATCAGGCCCATATGGTTTTATCATATTTTTCGCATCCTCATGCCATCCCAACAATTTTAGACAACTTAATTCCTGACATTATCTCTATAAAGCAACGACAAGACTTACTTCCTTTTTTTAGCTTTAATGATTCAGGTGTATGGCTAGCCTCTACAAGTCATGAAAAGAAACTAAAACACACACCTCAGCTTTTCATGTGGGAAAAACTCAAACATAGAATATAGTTCATTGTTTGTCTTTTTCCTTAGACTCATATTCATGTGGTTATTTCACCGACTTCATCTCATTAAAAGAATACTTTCATCTAAAAAGCATTCTGATTGTGCTAACATGCGGTAATAGTTTTCATTTATTATACTAATGATTTAAGTCAGTTTTAACTACACAACAATTACCATGTCGGATATAGAAAAAGACACATCTACAGAATTAAAAGACCTTGAAGAAAAGCTTGATACGCTAATCGAAAAATACAGTTCAGTCAAAAATGAAAACAGTACATTGAAGACTAAGCAAGATGAGCTGGTCAGAGAAAAAGCCAAGCTATTGGAAAAAACAACAATTGCAAGAACCCGTGTTGAAGCAATGATTACACGCTTAAAATCAATGGAACATGGCTCATGAGTGTAAAAACTAAAAGGCAACCAGTCTCCATTACTATATTAGGTAAAGATTATAGAATTGCTTGCTCTGAAGACGAACAAGAAACATTACTTCAGTCAGCACAAGAACTCGATGAGCAAATGCGTGAAATTCGCGATTCTGGTACCGTTAATGGTGTCGATAGAATAGCTGTTTTAGCAGCACTCAACCTAACACATGAATTACATCAGGTACAAAACAGAGGCAGTAAACCAAAAAGTTATATTACTGATCAACTCTCGAATCTTCGCCATAAAATAGAAAATGTTTTAGAAAATTCTTAAATGCGGTTAGAATAGCGTGCTGTATCTCCTGCAGCGTTCGATTAGTGCTGGGTGTTTCCTGAACCTGTTTTTACCCCGGAAGCTGATTCCAGTATTAGAGTGCATGCCTGGCAACGGGAAGCCCGATGTACTGATGACGCCTCCACTTGAACCTCCGGTTCAAGGACGAAGGTACGAGACGGCGCAGGCGGGAGATACACTACTTTCCATACAGACAAATGTTTCTAGTTAGCCTCAAGTAAGACTACTCCGCACCACCCACAAAAACTTTGTACGCCAGGTTTTTAGTTTCTTCTTTATATTCAAAACCCACTTCATCAAGACGTTGCTGAAACTCTTTCCGTTCAGTCTTAGGCATTTGCACCCCCATTAACACCTTTCCAAAAGCAGCACCATGATTACGATAATGAAACATACTAATATTCCAGCGGCTACCTAATGAAGTTAAAAACTTTAATAATGCACCTGGTCTTTCAGGGAACTGAATACTGTATACCATTTCACCTAACTCTTGTGGTGCATGCCCACCGACCATATAACGAATATGTTCTTTAGCCAGCTCATTCATGGTCATATCAATCACTGAAAAACCTTTTATTTCAAGCTGCGAAATTAAATCATCTCTATCTTCCTGCTTTCCGGAACAAGTAACACCTACAAATACTTGTGCTGTTTTATTATTAAAATAGCGATGGTTAAATTCAGTTATATTTCGTTTTCCCAAAGCCTTACAAAACTTTAAAAAACTACCCGGTATTTCAGGCACTGTTACTGCCAATAAAATCTCTTTATGTTCACCAACCAAGGTCCTTTCGGCAACATAACGCAATCGATCAAAATTAATATTGGCTCCACTTTCTATCGCAACTAATGTTTGGTTTTTTATTTCACCTTGTTCAACATATTTTTTCAACCCGGCAACAGCCAGCGCACCTGCAGGCTCTGCAACAGAGCGAGTATCATCAAATATATCTTTTATAGCGGCACATATCTCATCGGTACTGACCGTAATGACTTCATCAACATATTGTAGGGCCAGCCTAAATGGTTCACTCCCTACTTGCTTAACGGCTACTCCATCAGCAAATAAGCCCACCTGCTTCATTACGACTCTTTTATTTGCGTGTAAGGCACAGTTAAGTGAATCTGCATCATTGGGTTCTACACCGATCACTCTTGTTTCTGGTCTAACAAATTTCACATAGGCAGCAATGCCTGCGATTAATCCACCTCCACCGACAGGAACAAATATACAGTCTATTTTCTCTGTTTTTTGCCGAAGTATCTCCATAGCTATTGTGCCTTGCCCTGCTATGACTTCTGGATCGTCATAAGCATGAACAAACGTCATTCCTTTATCTAAGGCAATTTTATTTGCATGGCTACACGCATCATCGTAAGAATCACCAAATAACACTATTTTTGCGCCCCATGCCTTAACTGCTTTAACTTTAATATCAGGCGTAGTTTGTGGCATAACAATAAGAGATTTTATGCCTAGTTTTTTTGCGGATAGAGCCACGCCTTGCGCATGATTACCTGCAGATGCAGCGATAACACCCTTGCTTTTCTCCTCATTGGAAAGAGAAGCTATTTTGTTATACGCCCCCCTTATTTTAAAGGAAAATACGGGCTGTAGATCTTCTCTTTTTAAGAAAACATTATTACCTAAGCGCAAAGACAATGAACGAGCGCAGTCTAACGGTGTTTCTACTGCCACATCGTAGACTTTTGCTCTTAGTATCCTTTCTATATATTTATGTATCATCGCGCCAATGGCAATTCTTTATTTACCTTTCTAGTTACCGTATCTCGATAAATACCTGATAGTTTACGTTTAAACTCATTAGTAATTAAACGAGCATCTTTACGTGTATTTACAACACGAGGAGTGATTAAAACTACAAGTTCAGTTTTTAAGATAGTTTTATCTGTTTTTCCAAATAATGGGCCAATTAATGGTAATTCATGCAAAACTGGAATACCCGTTTTTTCAAACGTTTCCGTCTCATCAATTAAGCCCCCTAGTACAATTGTCTCTCCACTTTGTATTGCAACTTTACTTTTAATCTGTCTTTGTTGAATGGTTGGGGAGTCAATTCCACTTGTCGATGATGCAATAGCTTTATCTACACTTTGTTCAATATCCATAATTACCAACCCATTCGCATTAACTCTTGGCTTAACATTTAAAGTAACACCGGTCTCTCTCATTTGAATAGCACTTGTTTGAATAGGGTCTACACTTCCACTTGTATTTGTAGATTCAGATGTCCGTATTGGCACTTCATCACCAACTTGTATTGAAGCTTCTTGGTTATTTAAGACCATTAGTGATGGGGAGGAAATAACATTAATCTTATTATCTTTTGCCGCAGCATTTAGAACAGCCCTTATATCACCTGAATCACTTACAAAAGAGTACCCAAAGCCACCTACACCTCCTGTAGCAGCAGTAATAGCAGCCCTGGCAGCGGTATCTGTTAAACTAATACCTTTTGAACTTCCCGCATTTTGGTCGCTATTATGTGTAAAAAACCATTGAATGCCATATTCTAATTCATCTGTTAGCTGTACAGCGACAATTGTTGCTTCAATTAATACCTGTAAAGGCATTACATCCAATTGCTTAATCACTCTTTGTATCACTGCATAGTCTTGTGCCGTAGCAACAATAATCAACGCATTATTCACCTCATCAGCAATAATTTTCACCTCACCAATATCTGCCAATGATGGGGTTCCACGCTTTGTTCTGGTATCAACTGTTTTTGCAGAGGTTTTATTTTTGTTTGTGACTTCAACTATCTTACGTCCAGCAGCAACTGAAGCAGGGCGACTTTTTGAACCACTTTGACTGAAGATATCATTTAATGTCGTTGCCAGTTCAACCGCATCCACATGCTGGGCACGATAAACGATCACCCCTCCCCCAGCTGATGTATTTGCCCTATCCAATCTTAGAATCCAGCGCTCTATATCTTTCAAAAACTTAACGTGATGCGTAATTGCTAAAATTGAATTTAATCGTTCTATCTCCATAAACTGAAAAAAACCTTTTCCAGATTTACTATTGTCTTGATTAAAAACCTGCTGTAATTCCTCAATCATTTTACTTGCTTCAACATTCTGTATGGGAAACAAGCCAAAAGAGCGCCCTTTCATCACATCCACATCAAAAGCATTGACCATCTCCATCGCACGCATCAATTCATTCCCCGTGCCCGCAATCAACATCATATTTCGCACACTGTCTACATTCAAAATCGTTTTATCTTGTAGTAGTGGTTTAATGATTTCTGCTAGCTCATCGACTGCCACATTTCTGACAGGAACCACTTTAATTTGATATCCAGCAGGTATTTTTTGTTTATAGTTACTGTATGTCGTAAATGCACTACCACTCAAGGCTTCTGCTTTAGGTTTAATTTGATAACCACTTTCTTGAGAAACTAATACAGCACCATTAATCTGCAATAGCATTTCTAATGTTGGCAATAACTCTGATCGACTTAAAGGTTGTGTTGTTTGCAAGGTCACTTTTCCAGTAACCTTAGGACTTATAACAAAATTTTCACCTAAAATATCGCCTAAAACCACTTTAGCAACTTCACCTAAATCTGCATCATCAAAATTCAGACTATATTCACCTTTTGCAACAATAGGTTTTGTATTATTTTTTACTTCAGCAATAAATCGACCTGAACCAGGGTATAGCTCAGCTTTTACATTACTTGAGTTAGAGTCATTTTCCCCTGCATTGCTCAATTCAGGATAAATCACGGCTGCTTGTTTAGTTGAGCCGATGCTAACATTCGAATGCAAAGGTAATTTTTCATGCAATTCGGGGCCTATCAGTTCGCAGCCTGTTACAAAAAAGCCTGCTACTGACAAAAACAACAACTTTTGTTTACAAATAATCATGTTGATTCTCAAGATTTTAATTTAATTTGTTTAGATACTCGTACTTTTCGTTTATTTTTTGGTTTTTGTTTTGGCTTTGGTTTCCTCAGCATCAAAACTTGTTCTCTTCCCGCTCTATCCAAAACCACCCGATCATTCTGTATTTTTTTTATCAGCCAGCCAGCAAGATCATCGCCCTCTTTATGCTTAGAATAACTTGTCTCCTTACCTTGCTTGCTAAACAATGCAAATAGTTGTCCTCCTGTCGAATAAATACCGCTTAAAA
>Ga0209495_1002586_pt1 | contig 11718 bp, 11 predicted proteins | sample EN1Hudsemesocosm_FD_184629 | JGI IMG/M metagenome (GOLD analysis project Ga0209495, IMG submission 184629) | Methane-oxidizing microbial communities from mesocosms in the Hudson Canyon - EN1E Hudson Canyon (SPAdes) (version 2) | ecosystem: Environmental > Aquatic > Marine > Cold seeps | place... | reverse complement strand
CATTAGTATTTGATAAACCTATTAATCTGGAAACTGGTGATTCGATAAGATTATTAGCATCAGACGCTGATTCTATTTCAGCTTTCGCATCTATATTGGAGATAGAATAATGGCAAGTATGGGAATATCAACATCAAGTGAGTATGTTTCATCCACTTTTTATGGATTAAAACTTGATGTAGCAACAGGTAATTTAACATTTGATATAATTGATGATGATACAATGAAAATTCAACTACCAGATACAGAGTATACTTTTGGAGTAGGGGATTATAGAGAATATTTTTGGTCTGATTCTAATGTGAAATATCAATGGGGATCAGACGGACATTTAGAGGTAAATTATAAATGAGTACTACAATCGATTTAGGAAAACTAAGGTTTAATTGGGTTGGAACATGGGTTGCAACTGACGAATACGAAATTAACGACCTTGTTAAGCACGGTGGTGATGTATTCGTTTATGTATATGGTGTTAAAACAACTGGTAATTTAACAACAAATACAATATATTGGAGATTAGTTCAAGAAGGTATGGCTTGGCAAGGGGAATACGATGCTACTGTAGCTTATCTTCCTCATCAGGTTGTACATCATGCGAATAACTCGTATATTTGTATTCTTGAAGAGCCAGTAGCTGGTGCAACTGAACCACCCAATTCAACATATTGGCAACTATTAGTTACTGGTTTTAAGTTTGAAGGTTTATATAACGACTCCACAACTTATCAAGTAGATGATATTGTATATTATGGTGCTAATACTTATATCTGTATACAGAATACTACAGGAACTAATGATCCAGAAGATACAGCATTTTGGGCTATCTTTTCTCATGGTATGCGATGGGTAGGTATATATGACGCTTCTGTAACATATCGTAAAGATGATATATTAACCTATGGTGGTAATGCTTATGTTGCTAAACATGACGTAACAGGAACTTTACCTACAGATGCAAGTCATTTTGATAGACTTACTGAAGGTGTAAATTGGGAAAATGTATTTGACATTACTAATGCATATCAGAAAAATGATATTGTTAAGTACGGGGGTAATACATATATTGCCAAACAGGATACATTAGCTAATCTTCCTACAGATACAGTTAATTGGGATTTGATGGCTGGTGGTCTTACAGCAAGATCGTTATGGGTAAATTCTACTATATATTATCCGGATGATATTGTAACTTATTCTGGTAATACATTTAGATGTTTATTAGCTCATACTTCCTCTAGTTCATTTGCTACAGATCGTGATGTTTCTGTCAATCCAAGATGGGAAAAATTCTCATCTGGTATGGAATGGAGGGGTGAGTGGGTAACAGCAACAGAGTATAGAATCGATGATATTATGGAATCGAGTGGAGGTGTGTATCGTTGTAATCTCGACCACACTTCTACAAATATTATAGCAGATGTAGGTAATTGGGATACAATGGCTGCTGCAGGAACGAATGCGGCAACAATAATAAACGCACAAGGGCAGATATTATTTAATGACGGCTCAACATTTCTAGCCGCATTAAATCCTGGACCTTCTGGGTATACACTTACAACAAAAGGTATGAATAATGATATAGTATGGGAATCATTATTCAGTCTTCAGACTATGGAAATAGCATATGACGTACCTGAGTTAATAGCAGGATATTCAGGCCCAATGTCAAATATTGATGATTATATAAGCTTAGATATAGCAACAGGAGAACTTGAGATGGAAGTAAATGATGGAAATGTTTATAGTGTTGATAGAGATACTGGATGTTTAATAGTAGAAGCCAATATTTAATTAAAAAGAGTAATATCAGGGGATAGTATAAAATGGCTAAAGTTAGTTTAGGTAGAATACGCACAGTATTCAAAGGAGAATGGGCACCAGCCGCCTACGAAGTAGATGATGTAGTATTATATGCAGGCTCATCTTATACTTGTATTGCAATTGCAGGAGCAGGTGACCTTCCAACAGACACCGCTTTTTGGGTACAATCTGCAGGTGGTTTAGAATTTACAGGTACATGGGATACTGCAGTAAGCTATAAAGGCAACCAAATAGTAACATTTAATGGTTCTACTTATATAGCACTTACAGTTCATTCTGGAACACAACCCACCGCAACTGGTCAGACAGATTGGTCTGTAATGGCAGAATCGTTTAAGTTTGAAGGTGCTTGGGATATATCAACGGTATATCAGACTAACGATATTGTAACTTTTTCAGGTTCTACTTATATAGCACTTGTTGATCATACAGGAATTGAGCCAGTACTTGGTGGTAATAGTTCATGGGCTTTATTTGCTGGTGGGTTTCAATTCGAGGGCGCTTGGGATGTAGCATCAACATACCAAATTAATGATGTTGTAACTTTGTCAGGTTCTTCTTATATTGCACTTATTTCTCAGACAGGTACACAACCAGAAGCAGCAGGTAATGCAGCATGGGTGTTATTTGCAGCTGGTGGTGATATTGCTGATCAGACAGGTCAAGCAGGTAAAGTATTAAAAACTGATGGTACAGGTACTTCTTGGGGTGAGGGTACTTTTATTGATTGGAATATTCTTACAGCAAACACAACCGCTGTACCAGGAACTGCATATATAATTAATACATCCTCTTCAGCATTTAGTTTAACTTTACCTTCTTCTCCATCAGACAATGATTATATTTTAATCAATGATGGGATGGGTATGTTCAGTACTAACAGCCTGACAGTAGTAGCATCAGGCAACACAATTGCCGGATTACAGGAAGACTTAGTTTGTGACGTTGATTACTCTTCATTCAGACTTACATTCAAAACCACTATTGGTTGGATTTTAACTTAGGAGCATAATTGATGAGTAATTTATCAGGAATATTAGGAGGAAGCAGCAGTGTTGTTGACCCTAGAAAAGAGGGACTTCCTCTATTTGGATTATTAGGACAAGACGGTGGGGGTAACCAAACCTGGAACTACAGAGTTTTTGATTCTGCGTTTAGGAATGTAGGATCACCTTGGGGTGCATTCAGTAACTCCACAACAAGCTATAGGGCAGGTATATTAGCCGATCCATCTCACGGATATAGTATGAATGACCACGGTGATAATGTTGGTACTGTTAATTTTAGTAGTGAAGGATACAGTTCATGGTCGGCATTCAACCGTAGTGGATATCAGGTGGATCAGTATCCTCATGCCATGTACTACTCTGCATCTCGTGAGGGTCATATCTCTTGGCAGTCTTACCACAATATGACTGTTTCATTTGAGTTTCAAACAGGTTGGACTAAAATCAACCAAGTTCTACCAGAAGGATGCCGTCCAAGACGTATTTTCTGTAATAGACGTTTTTCTTTAAGAGAGCAGTCTGGGAACAACCAATTAGCTAATATGGATCACTACGATTACTCTTCTCATCTAGACAGTACTCAGCTGGCTAATGATTATGCCGTTGGTACTGGCTACAATGAGAAGACTAAAACCTTAGTCATGATCCATTCTGGCAATGACAGCAGTGATGCCACTAAAACTATTCATATCTTCAAATCTTCTAAAGACTTGAACTCTGTTACGAGAATCAAAGAATTCTTTGATAACCTGACCTCTACTGAGTATTTTACGGACAGTTGGACGCAACAGGACAACAGGGATCATATTGTTATTGTTGGTAATAACGGTTTTGTAGGATTCTCTAGAAAGGAGGGTAATGGACTTACTTATGGTGTTTACAACTGCAATAACGGTACTGGATTAGGAACTACAGGAGCCGCAAGACAGTTTGGGAGTTGGCAATCATTTCAAGGTTCAACAACCACCTCTTACGGAGCGCAACAAGGCACTGCATACTGTACTAAGTTCAACACAACTTGGGATAATACATGGGGTCTTGTCTACAATCCGTATTATTACTACGGTGTGGGTATTGCGGGTTGGGCAGTAAACCTTGAGAACCCTCGCAAGTTCATCGGGGTAAGCCAGACTAAATCTGACCGAGGTAACCCTTATGTTGCTCATGGTAGAACTGGGTTTCACGGTGGTTACTCTGAAAATACAGACAGTACAACTTTCCGGACTTACGGTTTTGCCTTTGACCCAACAGACTCTGATCATACTATAAGCACCAAAGTTTACAAGGGTAATAGTAGTGGTAACGATGTTATACGAAACGATAATAATCATCAAGGAGGGACTTACACCAACGGTACAGGTGTAGTAAGTCTAGATTTAAGTTATACGGGTATAACTGGTGGGCATCATTCAACTTGTTACCCACTGCTGACGAACATTAACTGGTGGGGGGCTTATGGCTCTGCGGATGCTTCTTATGGGGGAAAATAAATGATCTACTATTTCAATAATGCGGGTGAACCGTACACAGCATTCACAGATACGGGTGACGAAGCTGTCGCTCAAGGTATAGCAATTAAATCTGAAGTTCCTGAGGGCTTTGAGTCTTGGAGATTTTCTCTAGACCCCGTCACTAATGTAGTTACTGTGGCTTATAAGGGAATGACGGAAGAAGAAGCACAGAAGCAGAAACTGATTAAAGCAAACAACTAATAGTAATTAAAAAAACAGAGGATAGTATAAGATGCCAAAAGTTAATTTAGGTAGAATACGCACAGTATTCAAAGGAGAATGGGTACCTGGTACCTACGTGATTGACGATGTAGTATTATATGCAGGCTCATCTTATACTTGTATTGCTCCTGCTACATTAAGTAATAATCCAACAGACACTACCTTTTGGGTACAATCTGCGGGTGGTATAGAATTTACAGGTACATGGGATACTGCAATAACCTATAAGACCAACCAAATAGTAACATTCAACCAGCAAACATATATAGCAATTACAGCACATTCTGGAACAGAACCAACTGCAACAGGACAAACAGATTGGTCTGTAATGGCTGGTGGGTTTAAGTTTGAAGGTGCTTGGAATGTAGCAACAGCATACCAAATTAATGATATTGTAGTTTTCGGAGGTTCTACTTATATAGCAACTTCTAACCAGACAGGTACACAACCAGAAGCTGTAGGTAATGCCTCATGGTCGCTATTTGCAGCCAAAGGTGATAGTTTTGCAGATCAGGCAGGTCATGCAGGTAAAGTATTAAAAACTAATGGTACTGATACGTCTTGGACGAATGTAGGTATACCAGAACTTGGTATAGCTGATGGTGATGAATCAGGTTGGTTATTATCCACAGATGGTGCAGGAACATTAAGTTTTGTTACTCCTCCAATCTCTAGTGCTGGGGGTACTCCATATGATCAGGATCATATCGGGAATTATCTTGTCGGTGAAACATGGGATGACCACGACAGTTATGGGAGAGTACATCAATATACAAAAGGTCAATTTGCATGGCAACATCAAACCTTTGATAACCAAAATACAATGAGAGTTCGTCTTAGAGTAATGCCTTTTCAAGTTGATCAAACAACTGGTATTATTACCCGTGGTACTGCAGGGTATGGATTTCAAAATAATGGTGGTTATGCACACTCAACCTCATCATTCGGATTTTGTGGAAATATAGGTATGTCATGGGGTAATACTCCATGGGGCTCTAACAACAGTCATTATCACGGTGGTTGTACATGGAGAGTTAATGACGATAATACAGTTACCCAAGGTAGTAACACTGGTAACAGCACTTATGCAGGTGAAAATACCTCAAACGGTATGTTAGCTCTATATCAATATGGTAGCAACACATACTGGAATATACCACATAGCAGTTATACTTCACTTGGTAATTGTAATACTTCTAACGCCGCCGTTAATGACTGGTCGAACGCGAATGAGTCCGGTGGGTCATATAGTACAACATATATATGGAGATGTATCGGTAATACAGTTGGTATTAATCATGCAGGAGTAGTTTCTGATAGCCAAGGTGTTAGGGCTATGATTGCAACAGGTAGCAATGGTTATACCGGTAGCTATATGACTAATATGCGAAAAAATGAGCGGTCTGGTATAGGTTTTGAGTTAGATAATGGTCGGCAAATTTTTATGGATAGTGATTCCTATAACATTGGAGTTAGAAACTCTTACAGTGATGCTTTGAGCGCGGGTATACTAACTGTGATTAGTGGTTCGGATAGTGGCTTACCTTGGGTTGCTGGCCTTGGTCAAGATTTAAGCTATAACACTACCGGAACTCCTGCAGTAGAAGCAGACACTTTTTACTTCACTACTAATCAGAACATTCTAATGAAATTTAGATTTGAGAATACAGGTGGCTACAATTATAATATGGTTATATTAGGGTCTGTAGATCTTGATGCATATGGACAAAACAACTTTTATAGTTACACTAGATGGTCGGGGATAACAGGTGATAATGACAAATTTCTAGTTTTAGCGTGGCAGCAGTCGAGTTATAACCCACATCACACATTTGTTTTAGACAACCCTTTAATGGACGCATAGGATAATAATTATGACATTAGAAGAATTAAGAGTACAAAGAAACTTATTATTATCGGCATCAGATTATTTAATGTTACCTGATATTAATATAGATTTTAGTGAAAGAGAGGACCTAATCGCATATAGATTAATTCTTAGGGATCTTCCTGTTACTATATCAGATGAAAACCTTACGAAAGGTATACTACCGACCCCTAATACAGATAAAATTAAAACTTTACTAGGGATTAACTAGTATATATAACAACTTATAAAAAGTAATATCAGGAGATAGCATAAGATGGCTAGAACTAATTTAGGTAGAATACGCACAGTATTCAAAGGAGAATGGGCGGCAGGCACCTATGTGATTGACGATGTAGTATTATATGCAGGCTCATCCTATATTTGTATTGCAATTGCAGGAGCAAGCAATACCCCAACAGACACCGCTTTCTGGGTAAAATCAGTAGCAGGTATAGACTTCGCAGGTACATGGGATACTACGTTAACCTATAAGATTGATGAGTTAGTAACCTTCAATAGTTCCACATATATTGCACTCACTCCACATTCTGGAACACAACCAACAGCAACAGGGCAAACAGATTGGGATATAGTTGCAGAAGGGCTCAACTATCAAGGGATCTGGCTTATATCTGTAACCTATCACAAAAATGATATTGTAACTTATCAGGGTAGTTCATATGTAGCAATTTCTGATAATGCCACATTCTATACACCAACCCCTGCAGGTAATGACGGATGGGCACTATTTGCCGCTGGTGGTCCTGTTGCTGATCAAACAGGTAATGGTGGTAAAATATTAAGTACTGATGGTACAAGTACTTCTTGGATATTCAAACCCGATCCACTTACTAAAGATGTTTCGTTCAGTTTAAAGACGGATCAGTCATTGGGTAAATATGAAGATATTACATATGAAGATAGGGTAGTATCTAACATAACATATAATGGTAAAAAGATTATTTCATGGAGAGAGACTGATATTAATTCAAATCTCATAAAAAACTATACTATTGATAATAACGGCTTTGTTACATCAGTATAAATATAAATAACAGAAAAACTTAGGAGGTCAGCATAATGGCTGATATATTAGTACAAAACGCAATCACTGAGCTCAGTGCTGAGGTAACGGAAGCTATTCTATCGGGTGCTGGCGCTACCGCGTTCACGCCCGCCAACCCCCATGAAAACTTAGCAGGGATAGATTTATCAGAAATTCCTGGTAAAGTTAGACAAGCTTTTGATAATAATCTACCCGAGGCATCCGCCACCGGTGTAACCACTTTTGATGGTAGAAAAGTCGATAGTCTGTGTATGCTATCATGCCAATGCTGTATAGGTTCATGTTATAGTGCCCTTAGAGGTGCTGGTTCAGGGAACCTTGGAAATTATGGAGCCCAAGGCAACAAAGCCACTTGTTGGATAACGAAGTTAGATACCAGTACTGAACTCCGGAATTATATAGGGGTATCTATTGTAGCCACCCCCGAAATGAGTACTTATAAGAGCATGATAGATGCTATGGGTACTTGTGATATGATGGGTGGTAGCCTAACTAACTTTTGTGCAAGTGACCCATCTGGTAACAGCCCAAGTTGTTGTATAATGCAAGGTTGGGACAAGGCATGCCAACTTTATAAATATATTGAAAGTGTAAGCATACAGGAGTACTACAATTCGTCAGAAGCAGTAAAAACTGCATGGGCACAAACACTAGGACAGATTGCTCCGCCAGATGGATCCTCAGTACTCCCCCCGGGTGCAACCGGTTCTTTAAAAGTTTGTGGGACAGGTTGGAAGTATGGTTGTGGCCATAATCAGCAATGGATAGTACCTACAGGGGCAACAAGGGCTAAGTTTCAGGTATGGGGTGCTGGTGCCGGTACTAATCCAGGTTGTTGTTGTGGAGGGGCATCATTTGGTGCTACTGGAGCTTATACCGAGGCTTGGATGGACGTTACAGCAGGTGATTCATATTGTCTATGCGCAGGTTGTTCGTGTGGCGAAAGATACTGTTGTAGCAATGATCATCCTTCTTATGCATGTATGAGTGGGGTGACAGGTCCTGGTATATGCTGTCTTTCAGCATCTGGTGGATGTAGCTCTTCTGGTACTGCACAATGTATGGCACTAAATTCTGTTAGAACGGTCATAGGCTCAGGTGGCGTCTGCAACCGGTTCCAAAGTCCTTGGTGTACCGATAGTGGACCTTGCTGGTGTTCTTATGGGGAATATTGTTATGATAGCAGTTGCGCCACTTGTGGCGTTATTCCAATTTATGCAAACTGTTGTGATAGATGCGCTTGTTCTCATATATGCGGTGATAGAAATCCTATTCATAATTCCTGGATTCGCAGTTTTCATGGAGGAGGATGCTTAGAAACTAATAATTATGGTTGGCATACCAACCCACCATTAATAGATGCTGATACTTGTATGGCAAACTATGGTGGTTGTCAATGCCAATCGTTTAGCAGCAGCTGCTGCTGTGGAGGGTGTAACGGTAGGGATTGGGAATGGCATCCAGGTCACGGTGGTGCAGCTACCCACACTATGGGGGGTAACAATAATCATAAAGGTGATAGCGGTAGAGGCGGTATGGTTATGGTAAGCTGGAAATAACATACTTAAATAAGAGGTAGATAATTCATCTACCTCATTATAATAAATAGGAAATAACATGACAGATATTAATTTAAACTTTGACTATCCCATACCGGATGAGCAGTTTATAGACGACTTTAAATCCTCATTAAATGGTACTTTTAATTACCAGGGACCGGAGGAGTTAAAAGTAACAGTTGACTCTAATGGCAATCCTTATACACAACAATTGGATGGGCCTGTATATGATGGTGAGATTACACTAACTATTAACGTTACGACTAACCCAGAAATGCTAGCAATCGCATCTTTGTTGTGGGGTAGAGATTACAACCATGTAATTGAGACCGAAGATACAACTTTAGATGATGGGAGTGTATACGCAGTTCCAACAAATTTAACTATACACGACTATTATCATTTACCTACCTATGATCTCGAAACAAATAGTTTCCGCGATCTTGAATTACTAGTAAAGGATGCACTAAGTCCTACTATGAGAACCAAAATTGCTAAAGGTGAGATGTTTATAAAAATATTGGAAGAGTTTGAACTATCAGCTGAAGATCAGGTTATATTTGATACTTATAAAACGGCTTTAGAGGACTACACTAATAAAACGGCTATGCCTTGGAAATATGCAAATAATAATCCTTTTGATTTAATAGCACCCAAAATACCAATGGCATTGGTTACTAGGGTAAATGAAGTTAAATCATCGGGTATATAATCATTATATATATATATTATAACCTAAATTAAAATAATTTAGAGTATAGACCAGGGGTATTGTACCCCTGTTTTTTTTATTATCAGTAATTACTAAGGAGTTACTAATGTCAAATGAATTGAAAAAGGCCTTTTTTCTTAACGGAGGGGCTGGTAGGGTATTATGTGCTGTTCCTGCATTAGAAAGAAGATTAAAAACGGATAAAGATTTCATTATTGTTTGTGATCGTAGAGATGAAATCTTTATAGGTACCGAACTATATGATATATCTTTCCACACTCATCATAATAGATTATTTGAGGATTATCTAATAGATCGACAAATTGTAGAACTTGAACCATACCACGTTAATTCGTACTATACTCAAAAATGTTCATTAATCCAAGCATTTGATATTCTAGTTAATGGTGATATTGATGAGAACACCAATAAAATAGATATTAAATTAAGTTCTGAAGAACAGGTATTTGGGCATACAACTGTAGCACATTTAAAGAAAGAATCTGGAAAATCTAAAGTATTAGTAATACAACCTTTTGGATCTACTATTAAAAAGGAAGGTCCTTTATATTGGGATGAATCCGGCAGATCTATGGAATATTCTAACCTGGCTTCAATAGCAGCTAAACTAGAGAATGATTTCGTTCTTGCTTATATGGGACAAGTTCCAGTAGAAAACAGTTCAGAATTAGGTATATTAAGTCCTGATAAATTATCTATTCGTGATTGGTTCTCAATTATTAATTCAGCTGATGGTTTTTTAGGGTGTGACTCGTTAGGGCAGCATGCCGCATATGCATTCAACAAACCCACAGTAGTTCTTACAGGTGGTACATATCCTATCAATATAACCTACCCAACAACTAAATCCCATAATGTTTTTGATGTAGGTGAGGGTCGGCGGAAATATTCCCCTATTCGTATTACAAATTCAGTATCGGCCGATAGAAAAAATGACGGTATTATGCTTATAGATGCAGCAAAGGAAAGAGAAATTATTTCAACGGTGTATAAGATAACTGGTACAAAACCTACTAAAAGTAAAAATAAAAATAAGAAAGGTACAACGGCTAACTTTCCTTCTAAAGATAAAAAATGTTGCGGATCACATATTCATGAAAAAACACCAATTGATGAACTAGATGATTCCAAAATCCCAGAAAGACTTACTAAAGAGGGATAATATACCATGAAAAATGAAACAGGTTATATCCTTGGGATATCGCGTGGGCATAATGCTGCGGTATGTTTATTAAAAGATGGTGAAATTGTATTCTCTATTGAAGAAGAACGATTAACAAGACAAAAATATGATGGTGCACCTCTTGCTGGTATTGTTAAGGTATTAGAATATACTAAGAAAGTAGATGCCTTAGTTATAGCTCATACACAACCAGATGAATCTAGATTAGACTATTCAGGGGATAAAGTATATTCGGGTCTTGCTAGAAAACTAGGTCTTATCTCAGACGATACTCAAGTACATGAGTTACACGATAGACATCATGAAATGCATGCAGCCTGTGCCTTTTATCGGTCTGGGTTTAAAGAAGCTGCTGCACTTGTAGCTGATGGTGCTGGTTCACAGTTATTTATTGAGGAGGGTACCAAAGATATTTGGGAGTTTGAATCAATCTTTGGGTGCTCGTATAATAAACCCTTTAAACCACTATATAAACATTTCGGTAATAATGGTCCGTTTACTCTACAAAGATTTGAACAAGAGGGTTGTGAGATATTAATCGATGAAAATCCTGGTATTGTTAAAGCCTATGAAGCAGTAACAGAATACTGTGGATGGAGTTCTATTGAAGCTGGTAAAACAATGGGATTGTTCCCATACGGTAAGCGTAAGGATGGTTTACAACCATTAGTTAGAAATGGATCAGTTGACAGATCTATGATTATACCAAGAGTTCCTAATGGTGCTATGGTTAATTATAACAA
>Ga0209495_1002583_pt1 | contig 11727 bp, 9 predicted proteins | sample EN1Hudsemesocosm_FD_184629 | JGI IMG/M metagenome (GOLD analysis project Ga0209495, IMG submission 184629) | Methane-oxidizing microbial communities from mesocosms in the Hudson Canyon - EN1E Hudson Canyon (SPAdes) (version 2) | ecosystem: Environmental > Aquatic > Marine > Cold seeps | place... | reverse complement strand
CGTCACGGACATGTTGAAGATATAGCAGCATAGGACTTATTATGAACTTAAGTAATTTACTCTTTGGGGTTTATCCCTATATCGCCCTGGCCACTTTTTTTGTGGGCAGTTTGATCCGTTTTGATAGAGAGCAATACACCTGGAAAGCTGATTCCAGCCAAATATTTGAGAAAGAACAACTGCAAAAAGGCAGTATTCTTTTTCATATTGGAGTTTTAGCTTTATTTATGGGGCATTTTGCTGGACTTGTTACGCCTCATTCCTGGTTTTTAGCTATGGGCGTATCTGACATGATGCACCAGATTGTTGCTATTGCTGCTGGTACAGCCTTCGGATCACTTTGTATGATGGGCGGTGTTATTTTATGGAAACGCCGTATGTATCATCCAAGAGTCAGAGCCAATAGTCGATTTATGGATCTGTTTATTCTTAACTGGATATTAGTCACTTTAGGTGTTGGTCTATTAACTATCCCTGTTTCTATCTACCATGCGTTTAGTGGTGATACTTCAGCAATGATTGCTTTAGCTGACTGGGCACAGGCGACTTTGTCTCTAAATGGTGATGCCAGCATCCTTGAAAATGTAGGCTTTATCTACAAACTGCATTTGTTTCTAGGGATGTCTGTATTCTTTTTGTTTCCCTTTAGCCGTTTGGTTCATGTCTGGAGTATGCCTTTGGGTTATATGTTTAGACCGTATCAAATTGTTAGAACAAAATTTGTTAAACAAAGATAAACTTTTTGTTCCTATGTGAAAAACATATTGGGGCGCAGGCTTTAGCCTGCTCATTTCAACAAAAAATGCAGGCTAAAGCCTGCGCCCCATTTTTGTGATGTCTACATGGAAACAATAACAACATAATTATTTATGGAATTTAAATTCACCGATCCAGCCACTGATTTTTCCAGTGGCCTACAAGTTATAACTGATTATCACCAAGACTTTCTTGCTAGAGGCGTTCAATTAGTCGAATTAGCAAAACAAATAAAAAGACAAGGCATGACTGAACAGTTAGCCAATCAATGCATGAATATGTATTGTCATTATTCACATGCAACCCATCTGCATCATAAGGATGAAGAAGAAGCACTTTTCCCTATATTGGTTGATCAATCCAGTTTAATTATCGGCATGATTGAACGATTGATTATGGATCACGAAGAGATTGAAGCATCATGGACTGAAGTATCAACTCGCTTAAGTCATCCAGAAAACATCACAAACTTTGATCATTTTTTACATTTGACTATAGCGTTTGAAAAAATACTAAGAGAACATTTAACCCGCGAAGATGAGGATTTTTCCCCGCAAATCAAAAAAATACTATCTGCTGAGCAAATAAAACAAGCAGGTGAAAAAATGTCTGAATTAAGACATTTAACTGCTTGATATCTCTCTCTTGTCTGTGATAGGAGGGAAATGCACGACCAAGTTGCACATGGAGGTTCATTTATGAAGACAAATAATAAAATGATAAAACGTCTACAAAATAAATCTAATAATATGAAAAAATTCCCATACGCCTTTACTTCTCTACTTATAGCATCCTTAGTAGCATCGCCTATTACTGCAAATGAAAGCAGTAAACATCGCTCAGGCAAGCATTCATCCAAACAAATGATGAATTTTGGTCCTGGTGAGCATTATCAACATGATATGGATATCAACATATCTGAATTTAAAAAAGTTAAGGATATTAGCAAAAAAGCCTTTGATTTACCTGATCCCCTCGATAGGAAACAGTCAAAAACAGTGACTGTTGAACTTGAGGCGGTTGAAGTTATATCTAAAATTGCCCCCAATATTCTTTATCATTACTGGACTTTCAATGAGACGGTTCCAGGCCCGTTTTTAAGAGTGCGGGAAGGTGATACGGTTGAATTATCCTTACATAATGATCATAAAAGCAGTCACAGTCATGCCATAGATTTACATGCTGTTACTGGCCCTGGTGGTGGTAAGGCCGTAACGGAGGTTGAACCTGGTGAAACCAAAACGCTTAAATTTAAAGCCACTACGCCTGGATTATATGTGTACCACTGTGCAGCTGGAAACCCTGCAACCCATATAGCGAATGGCATGTACGGTATGATTCTGGTCGAACCTAAACAAGGGATGGCAGAAGTTGATCATGAGTTCTATATCATGCAAGGTGAGCTTTATACCAAAGGCAGATTAGGCAAAAAAGGCTTTCAAAAGTTTAATGCCCGTAAAATGATTGATGAACGTCCTGAATATATTGTTTTTAACGGCCGTACTGGTGCCTTGGTCGGTGATGGACAACTGGATGCAAAAGTAGGCGATAAAATTCGTCTGTTTATTGGTAATGCAGGTGTTGCCAAAATTTCTTCTTTCCATATTATTGGCGAGATTTTTGACCGCGTCTATCCAGAAGCCTCTTTAAGCAGCGTTAACAAAAATGTACAAACCACTTTAGTACCAGCGGGTGGAGCCAGTATGGTCGAATTTAAAGTCGATTATCCTGGTAATTATGTTTTAGTTGATCATGCTTTAGCCCGTATAGATAGGGGAGCCTGGGGTATTTTAAATGTATCAGGTGCTAAAAATGATTCACTTTATTCTGGATCTGCTAATAAAGCACATTCAGATAAAAAACAACATGAAGGTCACTAATAAAGCCGTATCTTTGTGCTAACGAATACTATTATCGGTCATTTATCAAATCCGATAACAACAGAATTTTAAATATATTGGAGATATAACTTTGGAGTTACAAAATAAAGCAACCAGCCTATGGGGTGATTTTTTCAAGGTACGGATGGTGCAGATCAGAACATTCCATATGACATGGTTTGCTTTCTTTTCTGCTTTCTTTGCCTGGTTTGGTATTGCTCCGATGATGGTTGTGATTCGTGAAGAAATGAATCTAACCAAATCACAAGTTGGCTGGACAATTATTGCTTCAGTTGCTGCCACCGTATTTGCCCGTTTCTTTATAGGCTGGCTTTGTGATCGCATTGGACCTAGACTAGCCTATACTTATTTATTGATTTTTGGCGCCTTTCCCGTTGCTGGTATTGGATTAGCCGATAACTTTGAAACTTTTTTGGTTTTCAGACTATTAATCGGTATTATCGGTGCCTCTTTTGTGATCACCCAGTACCATACATCAGTTATGTTTGCCCCCAACGTCGTTGGACAAGCGAATGCAACCAGTGCTGGTTGGGGTAATTTAGGTGGCGGGGTTACACAATTTGTAATGCCATTAATGTTTTCTGCTTTTGTTATAGGATTTGGTTTTACCGATGCTGAAGCCTGGCGAGCATCAATGGTTGTAGTCGGTACTGTTATTTTCTTTACCGGTATTGCTTATTATTTCATCACACAAGATGCACCTGATGGCAATTACAGCGATCTACGTGCAAAAGGGTTGTTGCCTGAAAAGAAAAAAGTAACAGGCGCTTACTTTAATGCGATGAAAGATTACCGTATCTGGTTACTTTTTATTATCTATGGTGCCTGTTTTGGTATTGAACTCACTGTAAATAACGTTGCGGCACTTTATTTCTTCGATTATTTTCAAGTTAATATGGTCACTGCCGGAATGATCGCGGCCTCATTTGGTTTGATGAATATTTTTGCCCGTACGCTAGGGGGTATTTTCGCTGATAACTGTGCGTCATTATGGGGGTTAAAAGGACGGACTTACTGGCTTTTCATTGTGTTGTTAGGCGAAGGCTTAGCCTTGATGCTTTTCTCACAGATGAATGTATTATTCCTGGCCATCCCCACTTTAATCATCTTTTCATTATTCACCCAAATGTCTGAAGGGGCCACTTATTCAGTTGTTCCTTTTATCGATAAAAAAGCATTAGGTGCTGTTTCCGGTATTGTTGGAGCTGGCGGTAACGCAGGTGCTGTAGCGGCTGGTTTCCTATTTAAAGGCGCAATGGACTGGAATGAAGTGTTTTTTGTGATTGGAATCGTTGTTGTTATCGCATCCTTTTTAACATTCTTTATTCGTTTCACACCTGAGCAGGAATTAGAAGAAAAAGTCGAGTTTGAAAAAGCGAATATGGATGTGCTTCAGGAAAAAGCTGATCAAGCTAATGCAGCCCTTGAGCGTTCTTTGAAGATTATTGCTGATTCAGGAAAATCAAAATAATTGTTCAACTATGAGAAGGGTATTGTTCAATACCCTTCTCAAAACCTATTAAGCCTCCTACAAAAAATTAAGCTAATTAGCAGTGTAAATTTTTAAGTTAAGCTTTTAGTATTTCTAGAATAAAATTTTTTAACAGGTAATATTATGCATGAACTTGATGGCATCAGTAGCGGCCAACAAACCAAAAGTCTTGCTGTAAGCACCATAGCCTTTACGGTATGTTTTGCAGTCTGGACTATTTTTTCCATTATTGGAATCAAAATAAAACAGAATCTTGGGCTGAATGACACTCAGTTTGGTATTCTAGTGGCAACCCCTATATTAACAGGCTCTTTGAGTCGTATCTTTTTAGGCATATGGACTGACCAATACGGTGGTCGTATTGTTTATTTCTGCTTAATGTTAACCACATCTGTAGCAGCATGGCTATTATCTACGGTGACTACGTACGAAATGTACATAGTTGCTGCATTAGGTGTCGGTCTGGCGGGTGGTTCTTTTGCAGTAGGGATTGCTTATGTTTCGCGCTGGTATGACAGTGCTCATCAAGGCACCGCATTAGGTGTTTTTGGTATGGGGAACGTGGGGGCTGCAGTTACTAACTTTGGTGCACCTTTCTTACTGGTTGCTTATGGTTGGGAAAATGTCGCTAAAATATATTCCGTGGTGTTATTTACTATGGCCATTATCTTCTGGTTTAGCACAGAAGAAGACCCAGCTACAAAAGCAAGAAAAGAAAGGGGAGAAAAAGTAAAACCTGCCTGGATGCAATTAGAACCCTTAAAAGACCTTAGAGTATGGCGTTTTGCAACGTATTACTTCTTTGTTTTTGGTGCTTATGTTGCTCTAGCTTTGTGGCTACCCCGTTACTATATGGGCGTGTATGGGCTAGAAATTCAAACTGCGGGTATGCTGGCAGCGGCTTATGCCTTACCTGGCAGTGTTTTTAGAGCACTCGGTGGCTGGATGTCAGATAAAATTGGTGCCAGAAAAGTAATGTATATTACCTTTATTAGCGCCTTAGTTTGTTTGTTCTTCTTATCTTACCCGGCAACAGATTATAGTGTTCACGGAATTAAAGGACCTATTAACTTTAGTATTGCTGTTGGCTTGGTACCTTTTGTGATATTAACCATTTTTCTTGGTTTCTTTATGTCTCTTGGTAAAGCAGCCGTTTATAAACATATACCTGTTTATTATCCTGATCATGTCGGGTCTGTAGGGGGTATGGTTGGTTTAATTGGTGGTTTGGGTGGCTTTATTCTACCCATCTGTTTCGGTTTAATGAATGACTTGATTGGTGTCTGGACCAGCTGCTTTATGCTGTTATTCACTATTGTGGCTATTTCATTAATCTGGATGCATACAGCCATTGTTATTTCCGATAGAAGATTACATCCTGAATTAAAAGGACCTAAATCTTTACCTGAAATGTTAGAAAAATCTGATAATGCTTAAGTACTTAGGAATATGCAGGAAATAACTACAACATCTTGGAAGTGAGGCTTTAGCCTCGTCTTGACTTATGCGGGACTAAAGTCTCACTTCCTATTGGTATTGTCTATCTTATTTCGTACGTATTGCTTAGTGAGTTGTTTGAGTTATTGACTGGTATTGGGGCGCAGACTTTAGTCTGCATTTTAGCTGTGAACAGTGCAGGCTAAAGCCTGCGCCCCAATAACATGTTGTTTTCTAGATTTTGAATAAATAGATCATTGATGTAAAGTGCAGCTGATATGGCTCTCAGTTATTGAGTTGAGTTCTGCATCGATGATTTTATTTTCAATGTTATCTGTATTGGGAACTTTACAAGCGACTCTTAGGTAATTAGGCGTGTAGCCAAAAACTAATTGTTGATCATCTTCAATATCCTGCTTTTGCCCTTCCCAAAGCACAGAAAACTTCTGCTTGAGGTTTTCATCAGCAAACTGTTGTTTCATGCTTTCTGCTAATTCATGTAACTGCTTGCTGCGTTGTTTTTTTATTTCGTTTGTTAACTGGTCGGGCAGGGTGGCTGCTTTGGTGCCTTCTCTGCTGGAATAAGTAAAAATATGGATATGACCGAAAGTTGTTGACTTGATAAAGTCATAGCTGTCTTGCCATTCTTCTTCAGTTTCTCCTGGAAAGCCGACAATAATATCAGTAGTGATATTAAAGTGTGGTATCTGCTCGCGTGCCTGTTTAACAATTTCAGCAAACTCAGCAGTTTTACAACGCCTTGCCATTCTGCGTAACACCGTGTCAGAACCACTCTGTAAGGGTAAATGTAAGTGTGGCATTAAGCGGGGGTTAGCAAATAAACTAAAAAAATCTGCGGGCAATTCCCAAGGTTCTAAAGAACCCATTCGTAGTCTAGGGATGCTGGTTTTATCCAGAATGGTTTTAATCAAATCAGTTAAATTACTGTCAATATCACTGCCATAACCACCTAGATGCACACCTGTAAGAATAAACTCATTAATACCTTGTTCATGTAAATTGTTTATTTCATCAATGACATCTTGTACGGGGCGACTGTTTTCTTCACCACGGGCAACCGTGACAATACAGAAAGTACATCGATAACGACAGCCATCCTGAACTTTAATAAAAGCACGTTGCCTGCCACGACTGAACAGTGATGTTTCACCGGGTTCAGTGGACATGGCTGGCATGGTTTCCAAGTTAAGCGCTGAAAGAGTCTGTTCAACTAACTGATCTTTATCTTTATTGCTGACAACTAAATCAACGCCCATTAATTGAGCGGCTTCATCGGCATTTAAAGTGGCATAGCAGCCACTAACGACGAGCTTTGCTGTTGGGTTATCTCTATGAGTACGGCGTATTAATTGACGTGATTTGCGCGCAGCATCGGCTGTGACGGCACAGGAATTAATAATGACAACATGAGCCTGATTAACTTCACGTGTTATGGAGTGGCCTGCTTTTTGAAAAGCCTGAGCCCATGTTTCTAACTCTGCCTCGTTAAGACGACAGCCCAGTGTTTTGAGATAAATGTACATTAACCGAAAAACCAATATGCGATAAAAATTGCGGCAATAATGCCAGCAAAATCAGCAATTATCCCACAAGCTGCCGCATGGCGAATGTTTTTGATACCTACTGCTCCAAAATAAACAGCAAGCACATAAAAAGTCGTTTCTGTACTGCCTTGTACAATTGAGGATAATCGTCCCGAAAATGAATCAGCACCATAGGTTTGCATAGTATCAACCATCATGGCCCTGGCACCACTGCCGCTAAAGGGTTTCATTAATGCAGTGGGTAAGGCTTCTATAAATCGTTCATCCAGACCTAAAAAATGTACACAATACCTGATCAGCTCCATGATTAACTCTAATGCCCCACTGGCTCTGAAAACACCAATGGCCACCAGCATGGCAACCAGGTAAGGGACAATCGTTATTGCGGTCTGAAAGCCTTCTTTAGCACCTTCAATAAAGGCCTCATAGGCATTAATTCTTTTATAAACAGCACCAGCAATAAAACTGATTACCAGAGTGAATAGAATGATATTACTGATCAATGCAGACTGAGACAGCATTTCAGTCTGATTTAATTGGGCAAAATAGCCAAGTATAGCGGCTACAAAAAGAGTGAAACCCGCTAAATAAGAAAAAATAACCTTATCTAATAAATTAATTTTTTGTACTGAGGCAACTGCCAGTAGGCCTATTATGGTCGACATATAAGTTGCAATCAGAATAGGAATAAAAACATCGGTAGGGTTGGCAGCGCCTAATTGTGCACGATAAGTAAAGATGGTTACCGGAAATAAGGTTACTGCTGAAGTATTAATCACCAGAAATAATATTTGTGCATTACTCGCCGTATCCGGATTGGGGTTTAAAGTTTGCAACTCTTTCATTGCTTTAATACCCAATGGAGTAGCCGCATTATCCAGGCCTAAGGCATTGGCAGAAATATTCATGACCATGGCTGCCAGGGCAGGGTGGTTTGCGGGTACATCAGGCATTAATCGACTAAATAAGGGAGTAAGCGCGCGAGTGATGACTAACATAAAGCCACTACGTTCACCTATGCGCATAATGCCTAACCATAAGGCAAGGACACCTGTTAAGCCCAAAGAAATTTCAAATGCTGTTTTAGACAGACTAAACATGGCTGTCATGATCTGTGCAAAAACCTGTTGATCACCCAGAAAAAACAGTTTGAAGAGGGCAGTGATAAAGGCGGAAAAAAAGAATAAAACCCAGATTATATTAAGCACTGAAATAATTATGCAGGTGGAAGAAATGCTTATTTTAGATGAAATAATAATATTTTAGGCAAAAAAAAGCTGTATCAGGGAGATACAGCTTAAAAAAGGTTGCCTAAATATTTGAGGGAAATCATTGCTTTCTTAGCAACCTTGGTACTAATTATTTCAGAACTAAAAAAAATTAACAGTGATAGGGTTCACAGAATCTAAGTAGGGTGCGGCTATGCCCACCATCCGATTGCTGGGCATAGCCGCACCCTACCCAAATGTAATTTATTAGCTATCCAGTAATTTCCAATTAATTACTTCATTGGCTTTTAATGGGGTAATGGTTGCATCTCCGACTGGGTAGCTAGCGGGTACGGTCCAGACTTGTTTTTCTAAGCTAATAGTCTGTGTGTTTCTGGGTAATTGATAAAAGTCGGGGCCAAACAAACTGGCAAAACCTTCTAATTTATCCAATGCGCCTGCCTGTTCAAAAACATCGGCATAAAGCTCTATTGCTCCATAGGCACTGTAACAGCCTGCACAGCCACAACTACTTTCTTTGGCACCTGTTAGATGAGGTGCGCTGTCGGTACCCAGAAAGAATTTTGGATTTCCACTCGTTGCTGCTGCCAATAGCGCTTGTCTGTGTTTTTCTCGTTTAATGATGGGTAGGCAATAGTGATGAGGGCGAATTCCACCAGCCAAGATTGCATTACGATTAAACATTAAATGTTGCGGGGTAATGGTTGCTGCAACTTTGTTCGATGCAGAAAGAACAAAATCGACGGCTTCTTTAGTGGTGACATGCTCAACCACGACGCGGAGGTCTGGAAAGTTTTTGACAATATCAGTCAGGCTAGAATCAACAAACACTTGCTCACGGTCAAAAATATCACAATCAGGATTAGTCACTTCGCCATGAATAAGCAAGGGCAGGTCGACTTGCTGCATGGTTTCAATAATAGGGTAAATGCCTTTTAGATCACTAACACCCGAATCAGAGTTGGTTGTTGCACCTGCTGGATAAAGTTTAACTGCATGAATAAATTCTGATTCAGCCGCTTTTTTAACTTCATCCTGAGTCAGGTTGCTGGTCAGATATAAAGTCATTAAGGGGTTAAAGTTTGAACCCTCTGGCAAGGCCTGTAAAATTTCATCACGATAGGCTAAAGCCTGGTCCACAGTTAACACCGGTGGATTCAGGTTAGGCATAATAATCGCACGAGCAAACTGATTGGCGGTATGCGGGATAACAGTTTTAAGAATGACGCCATTTCTAACATGTAAATGCCAGTCATCGGGTTGAATCAGTGTTAATTTATTCATGGTCTTTGTGTTTTTCAATTAGAATAGTCGGTTATTCTATAGATGGTACTTGAAAAAATGAATTCGAGTCCTTATTTATAAAGATATTTTAAATTTTTTTGGAGTGCCCTGTGCCCATATATGAATATCAGTGTCAGGCTTGTGGAGACGAGCATGAAGCAATACAAAAAATGAGTGCTGATCCTTTAGTTATCTGTCCAGCTTGTAGTGAGCCAGAACTAAGGAAAAAAATTTCGGCAGCTGGCTTTAGATTAAAAGGCAGTGGCTGGTATGAGACTGACTTTAAAAGCGGCTCAAAGAAAAATGTAGCAGAATCGTCAACTAAATCTACACCTGCAAAAGCGAGTGGCGGTTGCTCTGGTGGCGGTTGTGGTCATAACCATTAGATTGTAGGCGGGTAAAGCGATAGCATCCCGTCTTTTTATTTGATGGGTAAGGAAGACTTTACCCATCTTACTTTTAATCATATTCAATTTTAATAGAGAGTCAATATGCGTACGCACAAGTGCGGAGAAGTAACAAAACAACATTTAGGTGAATCAGTTGCATTATGTGGCTGGGTTCATCGTCGCAGAGATCATGGTGGGGTGATTTTTATTGATCTTCGAGATCGTGAAGGTTTGGTTCAGGTGGTTTTTAATCCTGAAAATGCGGAAACCTTTGCAATTGCAGAAAGTGTGCGCAGTGAATATGTATTAAGAGTTGAAGGAACGGTTAGAGACCGTCTGGAAGGCACTGTTAATCCAAATATGAAAACCGGTGAAATTGAAATATTAGTTAACCATATTGAAGTGCTTAACGAATCTGAAACACCGCCTTTCCCTATTGAAAGTGATATTGAAGTTAACGAAGAAATGCGCTTGCGTTACCGTTATATAGATCTTCGTCGTACCGAAATGCAACAAAAAATGCGCGTACGTAGAGATGTAACACGTAATTTGCGTAATTTCCTGGATGACGAAGAGTTTTTTGAGATTGAAACGCCGATTCTGACTAAAGCAACCCCTGAAGGTGCGCGCGATTATATTGTCCCTAGTCGTACCCATGATAATGCTTTTTTTGCCTTGCCTCAGTCGCCTCAGCTGTATAAACAGTTGTTAATGATCTCTGGAATGGATAAGTATTATCAGATTGTACGTTGCTTCCGTGATGAAGATTTACGTGCTGATAGACAGCCAGAGTTTACTCAGCTGGATATCGAAACTTCATTTATGAATGAAGACAAGATTATGGACACCATGGAGACAATGATTAAAAAATTGTTTTCTGATATCCTGGATGTTGATTTAGGTGAGCAGTTTCCTGTGATGACTTATGCTGAAGGTATGAGGCTTTATGGTTCTGATAAACCTGATCTACGTATCCCATTACAATTTGTCGATATCGCTGAGGATATGAAAGATGTCGACTTTAAAGTGTTCTCTGGTCCTGCAAATGATCCAAATGGTCGTGTTGTTGCTCTTAAAATTCCGGGTGGTTCTGATTTAAGCCGTAAAGAAATTGATGGCTTAACTAAATACGTCAGTATTTACGGAGCAAGAGGTCTTGCTTATATCAAAGTTAATGATAGAGACGGTGGACTTGAAGGTCTTCAATCGCCAATCGTTAAATTTGCGCCTGCTGAAGTGTGGGAAAGTGTATTAACAAAAACAGAGGCCAAAACTGGGGATTTAATCTTCTTTGGTGCTGATAAAGCCAATATTGTTAACGAAGCGATTGGTGCTTTAAGAGTAAAAGTTGGCCATGATCGTGGTCTGGCAGAAGGTGATTGGAAACCGTTATGGTTAATTGATTTTCCTATGTTTGACTGGGATGATAAAAATCAGCGTTGGAATGCGATTCATCACCCGTTTACAGCACCTAGTTGCGGTATGGAAGAGCTGGAAGCTAATCCAGGTCAAGCCTTGTCTCGTGCTTATGATTTGATCTTAAACGGCTGTGAAGTCGGTGGTGGTTCAATTCGTATCAATAAGACGGATATGCAAACTAAAGTATTTGAAATTTTAGGTATTGGCGAAGAAGAAGCCAGAGAAAAATTTGGTTTCTTATTAGATGCCTTGAAA
>Ga0209495_1002581_pt1 | contig 11729 bp, 6 predicted proteins | sample EN1Hudsemesocosm_FD_184629 | JGI IMG/M metagenome (GOLD analysis project Ga0209495, IMG submission 184629) | Methane-oxidizing microbial communities from mesocosms in the Hudson Canyon - EN1E Hudson Canyon (SPAdes) (version 2) | ecosystem: Environmental > Aquatic > Marine > Cold seeps | place... | reverse complement strand
TGCCTGCTCATAATGATTACTATATAAATGGCAATCGCCAATCGACATAATAATTTCACCGACCTCTAAATCACATTGCTGTGCAATCATATGGGTAAAAATCGCTAGACTACAGGTATTGTAAGGTTTTGTTAGGTCAAGCCAATTTACTACATTCGTTACGCACGAACTCCAGTTTTTAATTCTTTTTGATTCAGCTAACCCTTCTCGCATATGCGTCTCTTTTTTACCTATATAATTAATTAAATCCTTCGTTAATTACTATAACACTAAATAATCACATACTTAATATCAAAAATCATTGGACTCTTAATTAAAGCAGGCGTTATCAGTTTCTAAAAATTATTGATATAAATCTGGTTTCAAAGTTGGATGAAGAAAAATTAGGTTTACTATAAATTGAGGTTCATAAATGAAACATATTTTTTTAATTTTAAGCATAGTTATTAGTTTAACTTCGTGCGCTCTAATGATATAGCAAAGAGTGATGTGTCAACACTATTCAGGACACAAGGTTACACAGAATTATATACAGCCTCAAGAAGTTAAAGGGTAGCGTCCCCTTTATTCCACTTTATTCCCCTAAGGATGACACTTGGCTTTAAGTTTTTATTTTTTCTCCATATTGCCTTCATGACCCCCTCATACACCTAATCCCTAGTATCATCTGCCGATAAAAGAAGCCCTGCTTTTTGCAACCCATTTGTATGCTTTTGTTAGCTCTTTGTAAAATCATCTCGCCACTTCTTTAGTTTATTAAGATCCGCTTCTAGCTCATCAGGATCAGGAGTTTGAACGGGGGACTCGATAGGCTGAGAGTGTTCATAACGAGAATACTTGGACATAAGTTCATCAATATAAGAACAATCTTCTGGAGTGACTTTCGCAACCTTATGAAGCTTGCCTTGAGTGGTGATAGGTCGTCGGAACCTTTGGACTACATCCGCCAATAAATCAAACTCTATTACCTTTTCAATGGTTATACGTGTATTGCTACAAATACCTTTTGCCCACCAAGAATACATCTCAGAACCTTGCTCATCTAGAATTTTTCTACCTTCTACTATCTTAGATATTAATGTGTTAATAGCTGCTTTCGTTTTTTGCGCATGGATTGGAGGCAATCCAGGTTCACCAGTACCCCATGTTTCCTTGTAAAGCCCAATAGTTTCTTGCGTTAGCCCCTGTTTCTTTAAAGCTTCATCTAGCAATGCCATCAGAGAAAGACGATGAGTAAAGACGATTACTTGTCGTGTTTTAGATAATTCCACCAATCTTTCTGCTACTTTTTCTTCATAATCCTGATCTAGTGATGAAATTGGATCATCGAATACAAATGTTGATTTATCTGTGTGCCCCTCAACATCTGCTAAAAAAGCGGCTAGTGATATAATTCTGAACTCACCTTCACTTAATATTTTATCTACGGGAAGTTTAAGCCTGTTTCCTTTTAGCTTTATCTGAAAGAATACTTTCCCTTTATTGGATCGGGTTTTTTCAAGGTTTACTTCGATTCTTCCTGCACCAAGTTTCACAACCTCTTTATCAAACCGTTCAATATACTCAGTAGTAATAAGTTGCTCCACGAGAGCTGACTTCTTTTTAGTAATAGAAGTAGTACTGACAAGTGATTTTGCTTTCTTAATCTTTGTATGCTTTTTAAGCAATACTATTTCCGCAGAAATGGATTTTATTTGACTAGCAACCCATTTTTTTGCATCTAACTCAAGAATACTCTGCCGAATTAACGGCTTATTATCTTTTTTTGAATCTTCTTCTAGTTGTTTTGCTGTAACTTCCATTTCTCCTCTCAACTCAAGGAGCTTTTCAATAATAGAAAAGTCTACTTTAGCAATAAAATTGCTATTCACATCGGCATTAACCAGTTCTTTTGAACTAGCTGAAATATTTGTACGTAGTTCAAGAATTGCCTGTGACATTAACTCATTTATTCCTGCCGCTGTAATCATACTAATTATGAGTTCTTCCTCAGGAGGTTTTATGAGCGTTTTCTTTATATCCTCAAATATCGTTTTTGACTCTTTTGCAGTTGACTCTAGTTTACCCTTAATAAACTCTTCAAAATCAAATAATCTTTTCTTTGCATCATCATCAAGTGGCTGTTCGCACAGAACACATACAGCCTCTTTTTCAGTATTTGGAAATTCCACCTCTGGATAGGCAATAGTTTGAGAGTATGAGCGAGCAGATTCCCAAAGCAAACTCCATACCTCCTCACCAACACCTTTTAACGGACTGTTTTCAAAAATACTTTTAGCATACGCAGATGCCGCAAGCTGTTTATTGACGCTATCTTTACCTAATTTATGATACTTTAAGCACGCTTCATCACTTAATTTTTCTTCCCAGCTACGAAATCCAGCAACAAGTTTGTCCACCTCTTTTTTTGATTTTCTAATTTTGTTTGCTTTAGCTTTAGGGTCTGGCTCATTTAGCCTAATAGTTAATAAATCTAATGATTTTTGCTCCTCTTTAGTCCAGCTACATTGTTTTTCAACCACTGTATCGGTGGTGCTAGATGAGATAGAGTTATACCACTTAGAATGATTGGTTTTGGAATACTCACTAGGCAATTGTGGCTTGGCTGAAACTAACGCACTTGCCAGTCCATCTAATTTGTCGGATAAAATATCACTGGCTACAGTTAATGCCGAAAATAGCTTTAATATTTCTGGCTCATACGCCAATTGATTTTCGTTAACGACATAAACAGATCCGCAAGCAGAATCATATAATTCAATAGCGGCAAGATGTTCATTTACACCTTGCTTCGCATCCCATAATAACTGATGTTCAGTACCATTAACTTTATATGTAATTTCACACGATTGACTAGCTGGTTTATCTTTAAATGCATTCGGGTGTAACTGCCCAAGATTTTTTGCACCGCATATTTGTTTCAATAACCTAGTATATCCAGATTTACCTGTTCCATTCTGCCCATAAATTATAGTGAATCGGTCAGATATTTTTAGAGGTGTTCGAGGGTTTAATGCATTTACACCAACCACTTTAGAGATAGAAGATATTTCAATTTTTTGAACGTGCGCTTCTTTAGCAATCGCTACAGTAGGGACACTCTTTGGTTTTGGAATTTCATTCCCTTCAAATTCGACACCAGCTTGTGCACTGCATACTTTAAGCAAATCATTATAATCCTGCTCATCTAATATACCATTAGCAAGTAATCTACTTGCAGCATCTTGAAGCCATATAGGGCGGTCTTTAAACCAAGCTTCTAAATCTTTCATTAAATCCGTCATAAATTATTTTCTATAATAAAGCATTATTAATACCGATACTAAAAAGCATCATCTACCAGAAACCTACTCCTCAATCACTTTCGGATTCAGCTCCAACTCCGCTTTATCTACAAAATATTGCGGCAGCTGGTCTTTAATCGTAGGGGCTAATTCTTTAAAGTCATTAACCTGTTTAACTAGATTTCCTCTGCCACTCACTAATTGCCCTTCTGCTTTACTGTAAGAATCTTGAGCGTTATCCAGACCTTTTTTTATTCCTTCAAAACTGGTTAAAAAGGTTTTTAGTTTTTTATAAACACCCTCAGCTTTACTGACTAATTCTGCGGTATGTTCATTTTGTTTTTCATAATGCCAAAGCTGGCGCACAATATTCAAACTAGTCAATAAGGTTGTTGGCGTAGCAACCAGTACATTATTTTCAATGGCTTTCTGAAATATCATTTCATCAGCTTTCATTGCTTCAACAAAGGCTGATTCAATCGGGACAAACATAAAAACCATTTCTGGTGAGTTGATCCCCTTGAGCTTGTAATACTCTCTATCCGATAGCTCTTGTATTCGGTCAGAGAATGCCTTTACATGCTCTTTAATTGCTTGCGCACGCTCTTGATCATCGTCACTATTAACGTAGCGTGTATAGGCACTTAATGAGACTTTAGCATCAATAATTAGGTGCTTACCCTGTGGTAAATAAATAACAGCATCAGGTCGGCCTCTATTTCCTTCTTCATAATTAAAGCTATCTTCACGCTTATAATCTTTACCTAAGATAAGCCCTGAGCGGTCTAATACATTTTCTAATATTAATTCGCCCCAGTTTCCCTGAACTTTTCTTTGTCCTTGTAAAGCGGTTGCTAGGTTATGCGCTTCTTCAGTCATTTCCTTATGTTGCTCCTGAAGGTGCTTAAGCTCAACTTTCATTTCCGATTGTTGTTTTGTGCCTTCCTGATGCAGGCTTTCAACCTTTCCTTTAAAGTCGCTAATCTGCTGCTTAAAAGGGTTAAGCATTTCATCCAGTGATTTTTTATTTAACTTATTAAAAGCAGCTCCTTTAGTCTCCAGAATTTCATTCGCTAAATTCTGAAATTCAGTTTTCATGATGCCTTTTTGCTCATCTATTTGAGCTAGCTGCGCTTTAAAATGCTTTTCTTTTTCATCAAGTGTAGTTTCTTGAGTCGCTAACTCTTTTGATAATTTATTGCGTTCAGTCTCTACAGTAATCACGTTACTTTTCTGTTCGCTTAATTCAGCTTCTAATTGCTGGATTCTTGCTTGGCGCTCTTCCTCTATGCCAATTCCTGATTCTAACTTAGCCTTGGCCGCAGATAACCCTTCGTTTGATTCAGATAACTTACCCTGCAAATCATTAACTTTACCCTGTTCGGATTCAATTAATTCTTTTGACTCTTCTAAATCACCCACTGAGGCTTCAATCTTCCCCTTTAAAACGGCTATATCTGTCACTTGAGCATGAACCTGCGCAACTGATTCTTTTAACTTAAATTCAGTCTCACCGTGTTCTTTACCAAGTTGCTCTAATTCCGCAAGTTGCTGCTCAATTAAAACCTCCTGCTTAGCTAATGTCGCAGCAGATTTTGACCGGCTAATGAAAAACCCAATAATTAAGCCTAACAATAAGGCAATACTGGTAGTAATAGGATCGATAGGCATAATATTTGTTACTCCAAAATGATTTTAGGGTTAGCGTGCTTCACTGTTTACATCAATACCTTATCCCTTAAATCATCATAAGTAGAAATAACATCATATTTCACATCCGCATGCTCCAAAGCATCAAAATGCTTTTTAGCGTAATCTATCCGTTTCTTTTCAATTTCCCTTAGTTGCATGCTTTCCATGCTACCTTTTGTTTCTGCAATAAAATAAACATATTTAAACTTATCTGTATCAAAAACGATTGCCCAATCAGGGTTATAGTTTCCAACAGGGGTCGGTATTTTAAAATCATTGGGTAGTTTGGCATAGACTAGAACCTCACCGCTTTCTAGGTCTTCAGCAAATTGACGTTCAATTTTAGAGTCTGTTTTTAAGTAATCATAAATATGCTTTTTTACTTCTAAAATATTACTGTTTAAAGAGCCTTTAAAATTATTAACGGTAAATATTGAGTCTTCATAAGTATTATCGGTTTTAGAATAAACAATATTATTAATTAAAGTAGCGGCCTTTTCATCGTTGATAATTTTAGAGACTTCTTTGATGAAACTTTCAGGATTCACCTGAAATTGATGAAAGGTATTTGTCTTTATATTTTTCAAAATAGCAGCAACTGTTTTCCTAGTAAGCCGTGCCTCCTTCGCAATCTCACCAATTAAATCATATTTAACCGCCCCTAATAATGAATCCGCTTTCTCGGTAATATCTTTGGTCTTTACCATACTACTCCCTGATTTCAAGCTGCTTTCATTAATGCTATCGTTCTGCTCTCCAGTGGTGATATGTACAATGACTTTTTTGACAGATAATTTATTATCTATCGTTAAAACACTGTTTTTAATCAGTTCTTCATCAGAGAAATCAACCTCATAAACGGTTTTAACTTTTATTTTATGCCATAAATCCTGGAACTCTTTTTTAGAGAAATTATCATTCGGCTTAAAGTCAGAAATATTAATATTATCTGCTTTACCATCTTCGCTCGCTTGAAAATTAGCCGTGGTGTGTATTTTCTGCATTAACTCACACACGCTGGTTTTAAACGGGATGAGTTCAGCAGGTAGCTCTACTTTATCGTCCTCTATCGCTTTAATCAGTTCGTCCGTAATTTTGTAGTCGGCATCAACATAAGATTTTTCTCTAAACTTAAAGATAAGATCCATTGCAGACTTACCATCAAAAGTAAATTGATCGCCTTTTTCATTGGTTAACACACGGTCTGCTAAAACTTCAGGTGTTAAAATAACCGGTCTATCTGATAGTGACTCAACCACTTCATTTTGTAGCTGCTTAGAAAATTTATCGTATGATTCACTAGCAATAACCGTTAAGGTATTCACATCAAAAAAATCATCTTCTAATGCCTCAACATCCATGCGCGTGCCTTTATCTTCACCACGGCATTTCACACTAATTCTTAGCCCACGCCCAATTTCCTGACGTTTGTTATCATCGGCTTGGCTATGTTTTAAGGTGCAAATCTGAAAGACATTCGGATTATCCCAGCCCTCGCGTAAAGCAGAATGAGAAAAAATAAAGCGTGTTGGCTCATCAAAACTAAGTAACCGTTCCTTATTTTTCATGATTAAATCATAGGCACTAATATCGGTACTATTTTGCTTTTCTGATTTTGTTTTACTGATTGAATCAACCAACTTACCTTTCTTATCAATCGAAAAATAGCCTTTATGGATTTCTTCCGTTTTATGACTTTCTAAATACTGGTTGTAGTCATCATCAAACAAATCACGCTCGGTAATGGCGAGTTTATATTCCTCTTCAAAAACACGCGCATACTCGCCTTTTTCATCGGCTTGTTCATAATCTCGATATTTCGCCACTTCATCAATAAAAAATAGGGACAACACTTTGATGCCTTTATTAAACAAAGCCCGCTCTTTTTCCAAATGAGACTGTATGGTTTCTCGAATTTGAATGCGCCTAATATGTTGCTCGTCTACCTCACCTCTACTTTGACCCACACCGATAGTGATGCCATTGGTAAAAGAGAGGGTGTTGTGTAAGCCATTTATTTCTTTAACAATAAATCCTTTGTATTGCATTAATCCTTCAGATTTATCAAATAAATTATCGGTTTCCGTTATTTTTCTAAGTACCTTTTTAATACCTGTTTTTTGCTTTATTTCAAATTCAAGGCTGGCAGTTGGGTAACGTTTGGGATGGATGTTAATCGCATCTAAAAAAAGATAACTATTTGTACCAATGTTCCCCAGCACTTCAATGCCTTTTACTTTGATTTTTTTAACCAACTTTTGGTTATAAGCATCTATCGCGTCTAACCTGTAAATCTCATTATATTTTTTATCTTTTTTATGGGTGGCTGAATAGCGTAAGACAAATAATGGACCAAATTCTTTAAATAAACTTTCGGAATTACCAAAGCGTTGCGGCTCATCAATAATCAGAATAGGTCTGGCTCTGCTGATAATATCAATCGGACGTTCTGATTGAAGAGCATCAAGTTTTTGATAAATTTTTCTTGCGGATTCCCCTCGAATTTCTTTATCTTTTTTCTTTGCATTAAAAGCCTGATAATTCATAATCAACACTTCAATATTTGCAGTATTGGCAAAACTTTTAATATTAACAATATTTGATTTATTTTGTGTATTGTAGATAGAAAAGCGGATTTTCTTGCCATAAATAGACTGAAAGTGATCGGCTGTTATTTCTAGGGATTTATGCACCCCTTCACGAATCGCCACCGATGGCACCATAATAATAAACTTACTCCAGCCATATTTTTTATTCAGCTCGAACATGGTCTTGGTGTAAACATAGGTTTTACCCGTCCCTGTTTCCATTTCAATACTGAAATTCGGTGCGCCATCTAAAACGGCTAACTGCTTACTGGTATTAAGCCCTTGTTCTTTCTGTAGGGATTGAACATTCTTTGTCAGTTCATTTTCACTTAACACAATATTTGTATTGGCAAATATCTCATGAACTAAAAGTTCTGTTCGATCAACAACATCTTTTCTATGCCCTTTAGTTTGCCCTGCAAAACAATCCACCACCGCTTGCGTAGCATCTTGTTGATAGCCTTGTTGTTTAAACTGTAATTTAATCTCGTTTGCCATGTTATATCACCGTAATGAGTGTTTCAGGTGAAAGACGTTTAAAGCGTTCCTCAAGATTAATACGGTCTTTACTGGCAGAAAAACTGGGATCTTTAAACACCACTTTAAACGGTTTTAATGCTGCTATGTCATCAATAATTTTTACATTGATATTGTCATCAAAACAGGCAACTAAGGCGTTAGTTTGCACAATAAAAACGGTATTACCGTGCATTTCTTTTTGTTCAATCGGTAGATTAAGCTCTAAGCCTAAATCTAAAATCACTTGGGTGAGTAAATCATCAGGGGTTCGGTCTACTTTGATATTACTTTCTAAATCAGGTAATTCGCCTTGTGTTAATTCAGTCGGGTGATAATAAACCTCTTTCATATTGCTAGAGTCTGTTTTATAGACGCGAAAGCCAATATCCAGTTTATCAATATCGGCTTTATCTTGATTGTCTTCGAGTATTTTTTTACTCGCACGACGGATACGTTCTTTGCCTATTTCAGATATGTTTTTGTATCCTGCTTTATAGGCTTCTGATTTTTCATCGGTTGCTTCGGGCAGCTGAGCCATGATGAATTTTCGGTTGCCGTTGTCTTCAGCGTTTAACTGCATTACTGCGTGTGCTGTTGAAGCAGACCCTGAGAAAAAATCAAGAATAATATCCTCACTATTTGCCCTACAGGTATCAGCAAGAAACTTAATTAAAGATGAAGGCTTAGCAAAATCAAAAGGAATGCCTATTTTTTTTAGTTCGTGAGATGAACTTTGGTTTAGGTGATTCTCAATAAAATTATTTGGTGAAGCGGTCGAATTTTTAATAACATCATTCAAATATGTTTTAGTAAAAACATTCCATTTAGCTGGATTACCACTCTCATCAACTAAATTTGATGACTTAACTTTTTTTATAAATAATTGATCTCTTTTTCCTAAGTATGACGAATCTGCCCACCTCCAGACTTTATCTTTTGCATTTTTTGGCTCTACCTTTTCTCCATCTCCAATGCTTTTAGGGAAATTTTCTCCAGGAGGAATAACAAAAGATCCATCAGGGCATTTAATATAATATCTCTGATTTCTACAGCCTCTCATTGGGTCTAAACTAGTCATATATAGCCTAATTAACTGATATTTTTCTCCTTTTCTATCGCCTTCAGGATCAATTTCTTTATAGGCGGTATAATTAATACCACCAAAAAAAGAATTACAATGATTCTTACTCTTAGAATAAGTTAAAATATAGTCAAAATTTGGTGCCCAAAAATCACCTTGATTATTAGCTTTTTTAGATATTCTTCCCGCTTCACCTATGAAATTGTCTTCTCCAAAAATTTCATCGCATATTTTTCTTAAATTATGTATTTCTTGCTCTCCAATGCTAATAAAGATAACCCCATCTTCTTTCAATAAATCCCTAGCCACTACCAAGCGTTCATACATCATACTCAACCAGTCAGAATGAAACCTGCCATTAGTATCGGTATTTTTAAACAGCTTGTTATCATCCTCATCCATCATGCCTAACTGTCCTTCATAATCGGCTTTTTTTAGCTGTGTTGTATCTTTATAAATAAAATCCTTGCCTGTGTTGTAAGGAGGATCAATATAAATCATCTTGATTTTACCCAAGTACGACTCTTGTAAAATCTTCAAGACTTCAAAGTTATCACCTTCGATATACACGTTTTCAGTGCTATCAAAGTTCACGCTGTCTTCTCGACAAGGGCGTAGGGTTTTAGTGATTGGCGTATTGGCTTTTAATAATGCGGCTTTCTTTCCAGGCCAATCTAAGCGGTATCGCTCATCGGCATCATCCACTAATACACTGGATAAACTTTGTTTTAATAAGTCAAAATCTATTGCTTTTGTAATATTACCCTGTTCATCTTGGGTCTCTGTCATCACATTAGGAAATAACTTGGCAATCTGCTCTATATTCTGCTCGGTGATATTAGGGGTTTGCATTTTTAACTTATCCATTATTTAGCATCCTGTTTGCTGTTGAAGCTGTCGTTATTTTTAAGGGCTTTTTTATCATCGGCATTGAGCTTTCGCTCTATCTTTTTCACATCACTTTCTGGTGGTAGGTTTTCGGGGGTTATCCCACGAGAAATAAGGGTGTTTCTGACAGTTTTGTTGTTGGTAATATGCTCATTAGAGATGGCGTGTTCAGTTTGCATATTATTATTTTTGGCATTAAAGATAGTAATTTCTGTGGCAAAATCTTTGGCTTTTAATAAAATTGTGGGCATAAAGTCTGCCAAAGGTTTGTTTTTATTGATCGCCCATTTATCTTTCATTTGCTGGGTGCTGTGATTAAATAGGGCTTTGTCGCCTTTACTTCTAATCAGTGCAAAATTTTGATTACCACCTGTTTGCTCAAAAATGACGGTTGAGAGTTCTTTTTCTGTATGGGCGAGTTTATGCCGCGCTTGTACTCGTTCAGCTTCTAATAAGCGTTGTTCTATCAGTTCTGCTTTTCGTGTTTGTATGGCAAAGTAGGTTTGTGCAAATGCTATCTGCTCTTTTTTACTGTCACCATTTTGGGCAATAAGATAACAAGCGTAGCGCGTGAGCATGATGTCATCTATTTCTTTACTTGCGCCCTTGGGCATTGCTATCGTTTTCCTGACATCAGGAAAATGATCGTTTATTTTTTGGTTAGATAATTCACAGGCTGTTTTTGCTTTGAAAATGACATTTTGAAAATTCTCCCATTTACTGTATCCCAATAAATGTTGCACATCTCTGGCTAACCAGAACTCCACGCCTTCATCTGTTTTATGGGCGCATGATTCAAAATTAAGGGTTAATGATTGTATGATTTCACTCTGCATGATTGTCACCGCCTTGAAGGTTTTTTAGCTGTTGCTGTTTGTTTAATAATGTCTTGTTTAACTCGACTTTTCGATTCATTTGTTTTTCTTTACTGATCTTCTTAGCCAGTAAGGCAATGTCTTTTTCTAGTTGTTTGGTTTTATGGTCAGTTTCTATAACTGCCTTAAAATCATCTTGTTGCTTTGCAGGGTGTTTAATAAAGGCTTTAATCAGCTTTTGGTAAACACTTTCTAGCGTCGTTCCTGTAAATTCAAACTGAACTGGCTCATCCCATTCTGAAAAATAGTAATCATTGGCTTGCGTTTTCTCTATGCCCTCTAAACCTTTTAGGGTAATGGCATACGCGGTATGGTCATTAAATTTAAACTGGTAAAGTATTTGATAAGGAATAGCTTTATCAATTAGGCTAATCACCGTTTTAGGTATGACTTTTTCTTTTAATTCAATTTCAAAGATTTGTATTTCAGTGACTGAATTGGTTTTATTAATGCCTATCGTGCTTTCAGATAGCTTATATTTCCATGTGATTTTTTGTATCTTGCTAATAAAATCATCTTTCAGTTTTGGGCTGATAATGCCTCTTTCATAAAACTTAGATTTGGCAATAAAGCGGTCTACTAATGCGCTATTGGGGAGCTGTAGGGGCATTATTTAATTACCGTAAAGGTTAACAACTCAAAGTCTTCTAGCCCCTTAATGCTGTTAATAAGGGCTGTAATGGTTTAATAAACCTGTAGGACTTGATAGCCTATTCACCATCAAAATAGGACAAGACATGACCGGTACAACAAGAAAGGTTCGCAAGAACTTCACACCAGCTCAAAAGCTGGAATATGCCAA
>Ga0209495_1002577_pt1 | contig 11746 bp, 11 predicted proteins | sample EN1Hudsemesocosm_FD_184629 | JGI IMG/M metagenome (GOLD analysis project Ga0209495, IMG submission 184629) | Methane-oxidizing microbial communities from mesocosms in the Hudson Canyon - EN1E Hudson Canyon (SPAdes) (version 2) | ecosystem: Environmental > Aquatic > Marine > Cold seeps | place... | reverse complement strand
AAACTTAATAACTAAACTCCTTTTCATGGCTTTATTCTCCATCTTTTCAAAAGGTAACGCTCAAGATTTAACTTCTATACACAACTTAGAGTACACTTCTATAGAAGGTGAAAAAGTATCTTTAAAATCATTTGAAGGTAAATATATTCTATTTGTAAACGTAGCCTCAGAATGTGGCTTTACACCTCAATACGAAGGTTTAGAAACTCTTTCAGAACAGTATAAAGATCAATTGGTGGTGATTGGTTTCCCTTGTGATCAGTTTGGTGGGCAAGAACCAGGAGGTTCTGAGGAAATACAAAGCTTTTGCAAATTGCGTTATGGGGTAAACTTTCCACTATCAAAAAAAATTGAAGTAAAAGGAAGCAATCAACATGAAATCTATAATTGGTTAACCAACAAAAATAAGAACGGAAAATCTTCCAACTCTGTAAAATGGAATTTCCAAAAATATCTGGTCGACCCCAAAGGGAAATTTATTGAATACTACTATTCAGTAACTAAACCTTTGAGTACTAAAATTACGAAGAATTTTAAATAATTCTATGCCGTTATTTTCTTTAGAGGCTACACCCTTACTCATTGGAGTTTTAGGTTATCTCCTTTATTTTATTTTTTTAAAGAGAAGTACTTTTAAAGCCAAATGCAGCAAACTCTTCACGCCTACAAAATCTTCTTTCTATTGGATTCAGCTCACACGTATTGTGGCATTTATCTGCTTGGCCAATATACCAATTGCCTATATCCAATATCTAGAAATTGACTTTTGGACCATCGATTTTAAGTGGACTTCTAGCGACACCAAATACACTTTAATACTAGCTACTTTACTCGTTCCAATGGGAGCTATTAACGCTAGAAGTAAAGAACACTTAGCAATGTATCCTCAAGTAAGAATGAAACATTGGAATCCAATTGAATACATAAGTAATATATTCAGCTGGGGTCTTTATCTTTTAGGTTATGAGATTCTTTTCAGAGGAATATTATTTCTTGGCTTAATCCCTTTTGTGGGACTTTATCCTTCAATTATAATAAATACAGTATTGTACGCTTTAGCACATCTATACAAAGGCAAAAAGGAAACTTTAGGTTCTATTCCACTCGGAATTGTACTATGCCTTATTACAGCTGAAACAGGAACTATTTGGACTGCTTTTGCTGTACACTGGATTATGGCGACCAATAATTTTGTGTGGTCGCACAAGAATAGAATTTTGGGTAAATAAACAAACTTCTTTAGCACACTAATAGTCCAATAATTTCACTTTAAACCAAAAAAGCCTTTTCGATAAGTCGAAAAGGCTTTTTTGGTGGACCTCTCGGTCCTAAGTTCGAACTTTTTTAGAAACATATTGTGTAAGTTTGCATCATGAGAAGAATAGCAATTACAACTGGAATTTTTTTATTAATAATGGCAATAGTTGGAGGTTTTTCTTTTGGTTATGTGTACCCAGAATTCAACCAAATAGATCAATCTGAATTTACATATGACAATATGCTTAACAATAAAGAATTGTATAAGAATATGCTTTTGGGTATTCTAATAATTTTAATTTTAGACTTATTAGTTTCATACACTCTATTTAGATATTTTGAGAAAGACAATAGGAGATTATCATTGGTCTCTGCAATAATTAGAATTATATATACTATAATATTCGCAATAGCTACACTATATTTAGTGAGAAACCTAACTGATTTTGAGGTTACAAATCAAAGCATAGTTGCAAACTTCCAAAATTTTGAATTTGCCTGGAATGTTGGGTTAATGATTTTTGGATTACATATTATATTAATTGGTTTCTTAATGAAGTTGCATAATAGAATTCCTAAGTTCTTGTATTATTTAACATTAATAGGTGGAATATCATATGTGTTGGTTCATTTACTAAAGTTAAATTCTCCTTCCCAGTTTGTTTCAAATTTAGAAATAGCATTAGCGCTGCCAATGGCTTTTGGAGAAATAGGATTAGCAATATGGTTATTGGTGAAAGGAGGTAAAGATATTTAAATGAGAAAACCCACTCATTTGAGTGGGTTTCTTTTTGGTGGGCAATGAGGGATTCGAACCCCCGACCCCCTCGGTGTAAACGAGGTGCTCTGAACCAACTGAGCTAATTGCCCCAATAATGGGAAGTCAATAAAAATAAGACTAGGTGGTGGGCAATGAGGGATTCGAACCCCCGACCCCCTCGGTGTAAACGAGGTGCTCTGAACCAACTGAGCTAATTGCCCTAATCTTCTTAAAAGAACGGTGCTGACCTATCTGATTCAGCGAGTGCAAATATAGAAATCATTTTGGTACTAACACAAACAAATACCGCAATAATTTATGAGTTTTTAAAGAATTTCTGCCACAACAAAAGTACTGCCACCAACGAAAATCAAATCATTCTCATTAGCAAGCTCTTGTGCTTTATTGACCGCCAATTTAGGGCTTTCAACTTTTATTCCTTTAAGGGAATACTGACTGGCTTTTTGTTCCAAATCACCTGCAGATAGAGCTCTGGGTATGCTTGGCTGACAAAACACATAATGAGCATCTTTAGGTAAAAGCGCTAAGAGACCATCAACATCCTTATCTCTAACTACACCAATAACCATCCAAAGCTTATCATACACTTCGGTCTTCAGTTGATTTACAATAGATGTTATCGCGTGTATATTATGACCGGTATCACAAATAACTTTAGGTGATTCAGAAATTTGTTCCCACCGCCCACATAAAGATGTATTGAGAATTACATTTTGCAAACCTAGTTCAATAGAGTGATCTGATATGTTCCAATTTAAAAGTCTCAACTGATTAATGACTCCACAAACGGTTGCGATATTTTCTTTCTGACAATCGCCAAGTAAAGCAGACTTATAGGTATTGTTTATGGTAGACTTAGATAACTTAGCTTGTCTCTTACTAGCAATCTGCTCTACAATTGTTGAAACACTATCGGTTGTAAGCCCTAAAGTTACAGGGACTCCTTGTTTAATAATCCCAGCCTTCTCTGTGGCAATCTCTTCAATAGTGTCACCTAATAAATTCTGATGATCTAAGGCTACATTCGTGATTACAGATAATTCAGGAAGAATGATATTTGTAGCATCTAAACGACCACCTAAGCCTGTTTCGATAATGGCTATATCAACTTTTTGGTTCGAAAAATATTCGAAAGCTAAAGCCGTAGTCATTTCAAAAAATGAAACGCCTATTTCTATGAACTTGTCCTGATGAGATTTTACAAAATTAACAACTTCTGATTCAAGAATCATCTCACCATTTACTTTCACACGTTCTCTAAAATCCTTTAAGTGAGGTGAAGTATACAATCCAACCTTATAACCTTGTTCTTGTAATATAGAAGCTAAAAGATGGCATATTGAGCCCTTGCCGTTAGTACCGGCTACATGAATGGATTTAAAATTATTTTGAGGATGATTTAATACAGAACATAAAGTTGTAATGTTTACTAAATCTTCTTTATAAGCAGATTGTCCAACTCTTTGAAAGGATGCCAATTGTTGAAACAACCAATCTAAAGTCTCCTGATAATTCATTACAGCTTTCTGAAATTGTAGATAATGCTACCAATCTGAATCGGCTCAGCATTCACATCTGCTAACCAAGATGTTTTTAAAGCTGCAGCCTTTGCCTCTCTGACTAAACAAGGTGAAGTGTCTGTGGTGTTTTTTAAATCGAGTTCAGCCTTATAAGTTTCCCCTTCAGCATTTACCCATACTCGAATTACAACACTACCCGTTTCGTTACAAGAATAATTAGGTTTGGGTTTTCTTATCGCTCGTCTATCACCAAGCTCATAACCGTCTGATGAGTTTCCTTCACCACCAACGGCTTCTTCAGCACCTTCAATACTTCCACTTTGATCGCCTTGAGCACCTTCATTTTCGGTATCGCCAGACTGTGTGTTCTCGGTACTTTGAAATAAACTTGATAAGGCTTGTTGAAGCTCGTCACTTGCCTGAGGTTTCTTTTCCTCTTCTTCGATAGGCGACGCTTCCTGAGACTTTTCCTCTTCTTTTTCCTCAGTAATTACAGGAGCATCCACTATTTCCTGAGTAACAACCTCTTCTGTAAGTTCAGTTTGCTCTTCTGGAGTCGACTCTTCACGGCTCTGTACTTGCTCGACTACTTCAGTTATAATTTCCTCGGATTGAGTCATCTCCGATCCCATCCCTTCGTCCACATAACCGAATTCTATAGCAATCCCCTCTTCAATCTTAGGGTCCATATATTTGAGTCCAAAAGAATAAAAAAGAAATACAAGAGCGAGGTGTATCAGAAAAGTTCCTAATGCAGCTCTACGTTTGTATTTATCTTTAAAAAGGTTCATCGTTTTTGTTCTGTGGCTAGAACGATTTTGAATTTATTACGGTAAGCAATATCCATCACTTCAACAGCATGTTCAATGGGTACCGTTTTATCTACACGAAGTACAACTACTTGCTCGTCTTGATCTGCAAGCCTATCAATCAGCAGAGATTCAATATACTTTAACTCAACGATTTCTTTATCTAAGTAATACTCTAGATTCTCGTTAATAGATATAGACACTCTTTGCTTCTTTACCGTTTGAGCCGTACTATTTGGCAAGACCAAATCCAAAGCATTAGTCGTCACTAGAGTTGACGTCAGCATAAAGAAAATCAACAATAAAAATACAATGTCCGTCATAGAGGACATACTAAACTCAGCACTGACTTTATTATTAGATTTCAGCGCCATATCTACTTACTTTGGGCTATAACATCCAAAAACTCAGCAGTTCCTTGTTCCATCTTAAAAGTAGCTTTCGTTACTTTTACTACCAATTGGTTATAAGCTAAATAAGCTGCAATCCCAACAATTAAACCAGCCACAGTAGTCGTCATTGCAGTATATATCCCTTTCGATAACATTTCAACATCAATCTGCCCTCCTGCACTAGCCATCTCGTGAAAAGCGAGAATCATACCTATAACCGTCCCTAAGAAACCTATCATGGGTGCGGCACCAGCAATAGTTGCCAATGAAGCTAAATTGTGTTCTAATTTGTATATTTCCAAATTACCTTGACGCTCCATAGCTTCTTGAATTTCTTTAGAAGTACCATTCTTAGAAAGAGCACCTTTCGCTACCATATTGGCAATAGGAGAAGAAGATCTATCGCATAACGCTACAACAGATTCTACTTTATTATCAGAAAGATAATCCTTCACTTTATTCATAAAGTGAGGATCATCTTTCATTGCTTTTTTTATCACTTGAAAACGTTCTGAGAACAAATATACCGTAAGAATAGAAAGTACTCCCAATGTACTCATGATGATTTGACCTCCAATACCACCACTGGTAATTAAGTCTATAATAGACAATGTTTTTTCTATAGGTTCATTAGCTTGAGCTAAATCAATACCCAAAGAATCTACAGCAACAGGTATTTGTAAGAGGAATGTCATCATAAGCTTGTTGTTTGTCCTTCAAAAGAACGCAAAAATATTAAAGAGATTGCATCAAAATATAAGTACCAGCACCCGCAAAATACCCAATCAAGGCTAAGATAGAAATCTTTTTCAGATACCACACAAAGTCTATTTTCTCTAAGCCCATTACGGCAACACCTGCAGCAGAACCGATAATTAATGCACTACCACCTGTACCTGCACAGAAGGCTAAGAATTGCCAGAAAACACCATCTTTAGCAAAATCTCCTACAGCAGCAATTTCATACATACCCATAGAACCTGCTACTAATGGAACGTTATCTACAAGAGCTGACAACAATCCGATAACTACGTTAATAGCATATACATTACCGCCAAACCATTCGTTTAAGTTTCCTGCCATAATTGCAAGATGCCCTGCAGATTGTAAACCAGCAACCGCTAATAAAATCCCTAAGAAGAACAATACACTTGCGGTATCAACTTTACGAAGAACACCAATCACAGACAACTGTGATTTATCTTCTTTATTCTTAGATCTATGGATTACCTCAGTTACAGACCAAAGCACACCTAAACTTAACATCATTCCCATAAATGGAGGTAAATGTGTTAAGGTTTTAAATATAGGAACAAACAATAAACCTGCTACACCTAAGAAGAAAATTAAGTTTCTTTCAAATGGTGTTGTTGGATTTGTATAGTGCTCTAAACCTTCCATTTTCTTAGGACGATCTACCTCACCCTTCATTGTAAAGGTAAGAACGATTAAAGGTACAAGCATAGCCACTAAACTTGGAATAAACAATGTTTTTACAATGGTCATTGTAGACAATTGTCCACCAATCCAAAGCATAGTTGTGGTAACATCACCAATAGGAGACCAAGCTCCACCAGCATTTGCTGCAACAACCACAATCCCTGCAAAGAACCAACGATCATGCTTGTCTTCAATCAATTTTCTTAACAAAGAAATCATTACAATCGATGTTGTAAGATTATCTAGTGCTGCCGAGAAAAAGAAAGTAAGGATACTGATAATCCATAAAAGCTTCACTTTATTAGTCGTCTTAATCTTATCGGTGATAATAGCAAACCCTTCGTGAGCATCCACTAATTCAACAATAGTCATAGCTCCTAATAAGAAGAACAGAATACTTGATATTTCGCTTAAATGATGTAATAATTCTTCTTCGATAAAGTGTTGATCGGCTCCACTTAATACAAATAGAGTCCAAACTAAAACTCCAGTAATAAGAGCAGAAGCCGCTTTATCAATTTTAAAAGGGTGCTCGAGTGCAATGGCAATATAACCAAGTACAAAAATGGCAATCATTAATGTTAACATAATTTAGTTTTTGAGGGTGAGTCTTTGTTTGTTGATTACATCAATTCTTTTAATGCAATTTCAAATGCTGTTTTAGCAATTTGAGTTTTCGAATTATTAACTGTATGAGCCTTAATTATAGCGTTACCAATAGTTTTTGAGGTGTCCTCAAAAATAGCGGCGTCAGTCATCTCAGTGTTTGCTTGCATTAAATAAGCAAATACACGAGCCATACCACAGTTGGCTATAAAATCTGGAAGAACAGAAACTTTCTCATCTGTGTATTCTCCTATAGGTCCAAAGAAAATCGCTTGATCTGCAAAAGGAACATTGGCACCACAAGAGATAACTTCTAGCCCGTTAGTGACCATCGCATTAACTTGTTCTTTAGTGATTAAGCGAGAAGCTGCTGCAGGAATAAATACTTCTGCACCTACGGTCCATACTTTTTCATTAATTTCTTCGAAAGACATCATATTATCTGCGTTCAAGGAATTACCATCCTTTTTAAGGAATAAGGTTTTAATTTCTTCAAAAGTAAATCCTTCAGGCTTTAATAAGCCACCAACTCTATCTATAATACCAACAACTTTAGCACCTAGCTGAGCTTGGTAATAAGCTGCTGCTGCGCCTACATTACCCCAACCTTGAATAATTACTCTCTTACCCTCTATAGAACCACCATAAGTTTTGTAATAATGATTTACAGCTTCAGAAACACCATAACCTGTAATCATATCTGCAACAGTATACTTCCCAGAAGTGTCAGGCGTAAATTGAGCATTTACAACAGGTAAAAGAACACCTTCTTTTAATTGCTTAATAGCCATTGCTTGTTCCTCAACTGTAGGGTTAAAGTGTCCATTAAAGACTCCTTCTTGTGGGTGTAAAACACCTAATTCTCTAGTCATTGGAATAACCTCGTGAATTTCATCCACATTAAGATCACCACCAGTTCCGTAATAATTCTTTAGTAACGGAGTTATTGCTTTATACCATCTCTTTAATACACCTTCTTTACGAGGATCGTTAGGATCGAAATTGATTCCAGACTTAGCTCCACCAATTGCAGGACCAGAAACTGTAAACTTCACTTCCATCGTTTTTGCCAATGAAAGTACTTCATGCTTATCTAAACCAACTCTCATACGAGTACCACCACCAGCAGCACCTCCGCGCAATGAGTTTATAACAACCCAACCTTGAGCGTTGGTCTCACTATCGTTCCACTCAAAAACGATTTCTGCTTCTTTATTTTCGTACTTCTCTAGAAGATCTCTCATAATTTAAAATTTCGCACAAATGTATAAAACTCTATGCTATTTTTTTTCAGAAACTATAGCTATTTAATATTGAATAAAAAAAGCGCCGAAAGGCGCTTTATATTAACTTGCTACAAGTATGATTTTCGCTGGTATTGTGGTATCGAAATCAGCCCAATAATAATCAAACAACAAGCTCATTGACGTAGATGTCAATTCACTTATAGCTAAGACATATACATCAGCTCCATTTTCTATTGTCAATATGTCTCCAGAAACAGTCCAGACACCTGTAATATCTAGCACAGATTCTTCACCATCTTCACATAGATCAACATTATCATCCATAGTCACAGAATTATCTTCGTGAAATAAGAATAAATTATCATGAGTACAAGCAGGCACCAAAACCTCTAGCTCTAGTAAATTAATTTCACTGCCAGCAAAATCTCCTGTTACTGACTGCATCAGCCAGGTATTAGATTGTAAAATATCAGAGGCGTCAAAACTACAATCACCTTCTTCTACTGCTTGAGGGTTGTAATTTGTTGCCACTTCCTCCATACATCCTACTACTGGATCTTCATCACAACTTGAAATCATCATTGGGAATATTAAAACCCACGTTAGTTTAGTAACCTTCATCATATTTAATTTTTATGCAATTTACAATTCTTCAGAATAAACAACACCACTAGAGTGATTTTTAACACTACCTGTTACTGAAGCCAATACATTTATTTCTTTCTTAAAACGCAATAAACCTAAAAATGCAAATGCCATTGCTTCTTTACTTTCTATTAATTGCGCATTTGCAATAACACATGCATTTGGTGCAAAGTAAGATATACGTTCTAATAAAAACTCGTTGTATACACCACCTCCAGATAGTAACACTCTTTTCAATTTATGTTTATTGATAATAGATGAAATTTGAATAGCTATATGTTCAACAAAAGTTCGCATTAAACTTTCAGTCGACAAAGAAGAGCCTGTTAAATGAGGTAGGATAAATTCTTCTACCCACTCCAAGCCTAAAGACTTAGGAAATGACTCTTTATAGTAAGTTATAGTATTAAACTCTTCCAACAGACACCTATCAACATTTGCCCTATAAGCTATTTGACCTTTATCATCAAACTCAAGCCCTAGGATGTTTGCCAAATGATTCAACACGATGTTAACAGGGCATATATCGAAAGCAATTCGTTCACCATCTATATCAAATGATATATTTGAGAACCCTCCAAGATTTAAACAAGCATCGTATTCTGAAAACAATAATTTATCTACAATGGGAACTAAGGGTGCACCTTGCCCACCTAACAAAACGTCTTGAGTTCTGAAATCATATACTACTGGCTTTTGTATCAACTCAAACAAAGGTTTAATATCACCTATTTGTAGAGTTATCCTATTTTCTGGATGATGAAACACGGTATGGCCATGAGATGCTATTAAATCTAATCGATGAATTTTATGATCATTCAAAAAGACATTGACTTGCTCAGCCATAAACACACCAAAATCATAAGACAAAGTTTCGATTTGAGCTTCTGACAATTGTGGAGCATTTCGTAATCTATCTTTTAAATCGGCTCTATAACTTATAGTACGTTCTTTTAAAATTTCGAAAGTCCAATCCTTAGTTTTCGAAAATTTACAATAAGCAATATCCAAACCATCCAAAGAGGTTCCCGACATTAATCCAATTACATAATTTTCCTTCACAGCTTAAACCATTATTAGCGAGCTAAATTCATCAAAAAAATGTAATTTTGTGGCAATTTTAGAAAAAACTATTTAAACGCTGTACGATGAATTTCGAATTAAGTGAAGAACATAAGATGATCCGCAACGCGGCAAGAGATTTTGCTCAAACAGAACTTTTGCCTGGCGTTATTGATAGAGATGAAACTCAAACTTTCCCATACGAACAAATCAAGAAGATGGGTGAGCTTGGATTTTTGGGAATGATGGTTTCACCAGAATATGGCGGAGGTGGAATGGATACCGTTTCTTATGTATTAGCGATGGAAGAAATTTCTAAGGTTGATGCGTCTGCATCTGTTGTAATGTCTGTAAACAACTCTTTAGTTTGTTGGGGAATTGAAAAATTCGGTACAGAAGAACAAAAACAAAAATACTTAACTCGTTTAGCGACAGGTGAAATCATCGGTGCTTTCTGTCTATCAGAACCCGAAGCAGGATCTGATGCAACTTCACAAAGTACAACTGCAATAGATAAGGGTGACCATTACTTAGTAAATGGTACTAAGAACTGGATAACTAACGGAAATAACGCAGAAGTTTATTTAGTGATCGCTCAAACTGATGTAGAAAAAGGTCACCGTGGAATTAACGCTCTTATCCTTGAAAAAGGAATGGACGGTTTTGTTGTCGGTCCTAAAGAAAATAAAATGGGTATTCGTGGATCGGATACACATTCATTAATGTTTACAGATGTTAAGGTTCCTAAAGAGAATCGTATTGGTGAAAATGGATTCGGATTCAAATTCGCAATGCAAACACTTTCTGGAGGTAGAATCGGTATTGCTTCTCAAGCTTTAGGAGTTGCTTCGGGAGCTTTAGAATTAGCCTTACAATACTCAAAAGAACGTAAGTCTTTTGGTAAACCAATTTGCGAACACCAGGCCATTGCTTTTAAACTAGCAGATATGGCTACAGAAATTGAAGCCGCTCGCCTTTTATGCCTAAGAGCTGCATGGCATAAGGATTCAGGTATCGACTTTACGGAGTCTGGAGCCATGGCAAAATTATTCTCTGCTGAAAAAGCAATGAGAATTACTACCGAAGCAGTACAAATTCACGGTGGTTACGGATTCGTTAAAGAATACCACGTAGAACGTTTAATGCGTGATGCGAAGATTACTCAAATTTATGAAGGTACTTCTGAGATACAAAAAATCGTTATTTCTAGATCTATTCTTAAATAGCTTTCAGCAGTCAGCGATCAGCTTACAGTATAATACCCCGAACTTGTTCGGGGTATTTTTTTTGTCAAAAACAATAACACACACAAAATTTCATCCAAAGTTGATAAAGATATGAACAAGGTGTTCACAAAGCACCTTATCAACTAATTACTAAGCACTAAGACTTTTAATAAGTATGTTTATTACTTTAAACGTCAGACGGAAGCTGTTACCCAGATTGCTAGGGGGAGATGAGTTGTTCATTAATCATTAACCGTAAAATGTGAGTCGGAAACCGTAAGACGTAAATGGTAACTGACAGGTATCGGTCGGTTAACCAACCATTACAAAGCCTTAACTATCAAAAGGTATAACGCCTTCTTACTACGTTTCACTATTAACTTCTTACGATTCAACTTTTAACCCTTTTGCCACATAAACAATAAAGCGTATCTTTGCGCCTCTCTTCGAGAAAGAGAATTATTAATTAACCGGGTTTCGGACCCTCAAACAATTAACTATGGCAACTAAAATTAGATTGCAACGCTTCGGTAAAAAAGGTAAACCAGTTTATCATATCGTAGCAGCGGACTCTCGCTCAAAGCGTGATGGTCGTCACATCGAAAAATTAGGTATTTACAATCCTAACACTTCTCCTGCAACAATTGATCTTAACCACGACAGAGCTCTTTACTGGGTTCAAGTTGGTGCTGTACCTACAGATACAACAAGAGCAATTTTGTCTTACACAGGTGTTATGATGAAAAAACACCTTTTAGACG
>Ga0209495_1002573_pt1 | contig 11754 bp, 11 predicted proteins | sample EN1Hudsemesocosm_FD_184629 | JGI IMG/M metagenome (GOLD analysis project Ga0209495, IMG submission 184629) | Methane-oxidizing microbial communities from mesocosms in the Hudson Canyon - EN1E Hudson Canyon (SPAdes) (version 2) | ecosystem: Environmental > Aquatic > Marine > Cold seeps | place... | reverse complement strand
AATTGCCACGTCGCGAATTTCTTCCGGAGTATTTTCGATGAGCTCCACCCCTTTTGTTTCATAGACTGATGAAATCAGGCCGAATCCAACGCCGTGGGAAAATATTTCTGACAGAGTCAATGAACGATTAAGCTGTGTTGAGAAATGATGTCTAGTAATTGAAACATATTGATGACAAAAGGTAGAAAGGTATCCAACAGGTAATGAATTAACAAAAACAATTGGCCTACGATAAATCGTTGGAATAGCATCAAATCCGGACGAAGTCGAGATACAAAAAGTGCACTTGGCCCCCAAATATATATCCATAAAATCACTACGCATGCCATTGCTGGCATAGTCAATAACCTTTGGGTCCGTGCTATTTATAGATGAATGAACCTTAGCACCCATGCGGATAACAAAGTAACCGCGATCAGCAAGTTCTTCAACGGCCAACACATAATTCTGAATATCACTATCGCGATAATTATGATAACTCCAATCGTTAGTCTGATGTCCATCCAAATATGCACTGTCACGCACATTCAAACAAACAAATGGCACCCCTATCGATATACCCATTGCCTGTAACCCAGCTTCACCACGCGCTTCTTCCTCAGCGGTAAATTTAAGATGCGACGAAAATCGATCCAAAAGATTATGCACATCCCGATCACTTTGAGTATTACTGCCAATCTCATACGGCTCTCCGCTAGGAAGAAACTGATTGATTCGGATAATGGGTGCCACTATCCAAGCAGGCCAAATGCGCAGTACCCTTTGCCACATGATGGACAATTGCTGATTACAAATTGGCTTTTGTAAATAAAAAATATCAATATGACGTTGGTTGGGCACATTTATACCCGCATCCCGCTCACAGAGATAAAGCTCCGTATTGGCTGCAAAATGGCCAATACGGGAACTTATCAATCCGCCCAATCGCACCAATAACCAAGGCTTAATCAAACGTATGATTAGCACTGCAGGAATAGCAAGTATATAGCATTGAATCTTTGACATTTTTCTAAGTAATACTGTACTTCCACCTTGCCGAATTTGCTTAATCTGCCTTTTAATAAACTGCATCATTCCATTACCGTCATCTAATTATTTGCCTGTTCATACGTTTCTGGTGTCCCTATATCTAAGAACACTGCCGACGTTTCATAACTGTAAATATGGCCGACAAAACGATTCAGCACTTCAATGCTAAAATCTGTGACAGTAAGTAAATCTGTACCCAATCTTTTTAATAATTCGGCAGAGAGAATATACACTGCCCCATTGGCCAGATTGCCCGGTGGTTTGTCGACTTTTTCATGAAAACCAACCACCACACCGCGCTGATCCAGTTCGACAATGCCACACGATAACGGTTCGTCGGTACGAAAGGTCATCATGGTCATCAGGCATTCTGGCGGGCGACTGCAGTGTGCTTGTTGAAAGGCCGTAAAATCTGCCAAACAATAGTTGTCGGCATGAATCAACAGGCCATCCTCACCCTGAAAAAAATTCAGGTTGGTTATCAAGGTGCCGGCAGTGCCATGCAGTTCAAGTTCATTCACCAACCTGACCTGGTCACGATAAGGGCTAGTTTCAATAAAAGCCTCAACCTGCTCTGCCAGATAATGTGTATTAATCAGAAAAGATCCAATACCCGCCTGTGCCAAACGCTCCAGCCAAATACCTAATAGCGGCTGCCCTTTAATCGGCACCAAACATTTGGGCGTGGTGTCGGTAAGTGGCCGCAAACGCGTACCCAACCCCGCCGCCAACAGCAGTGCGCGCACTAGCTCAACTCTCGCAACAATTCTTCGGTACGCAGCGGACTGTTACCCACCCTGCCCACTTGCACGGCCGCCGCCAATGAGCCTAAACAGGCAGCTTCCCAAATAGTGCCTCCACAGGCCATCGTCATGGCACTGGTAATCAACAATGAATCACCTGCACCAGCCACATCCTTCGCCGAGCTATTCAAGGCACCTACCCGATCGGTTAACCAGTCGTCATCTTTAACATTGCCAGCATGAATCAACAGCCCTTCTTCGCCTAATTTTAGCAAGACATTGTCAGCGGTCGATTGTTGTCGGAGTTGTTCTGCCAGTACCACCAAACCGTCTTCACGGTTACGCGTACTAATACGGGCTTCGCGTTCAGTAGGGGTAATAAGATCCATGCCCTTAAAGCGGCTAATGTCGCCCACTTGTGATGATGACTGGCTGTCAGCAGCCATTAGCACACCACGGCTTTTGGCCATCGCCACAAGCTGGTCAACCAGCTGCTGTGGCAAGCAGCCATAATTAAAATCTGAAAACACCAGCAAATCTGTACTCTCTAATCCTTGTTCCAGCGCCGTTAACAGCTGTGTTTGCAATGCGGCAGAAATTGCCCCCTGATGCAGGTGGCTAACGCGAAGGAGGCTTTTTCCTTTACTGCGATAACGCTGTTTTAATGTCGTGGGGCGGCTGTCATCCACAAGCAACTGGACCTCAACCCCTGTGGCAACCAAACCCTCAAGCGCAAATTCGTGCGTGGCATCATTACCCGCCACTGAAACAAACTGTACAGATGCGCCTAAGCCTGCTGCATGTGCAGCAACAATACCAGCACCACCAACAAAGCGGGTGGAGTCAACTGGTGTAACGACAATCGTCGGATCCTCATGTGACATACCCAAGGGATCACAAGTAATGTATTCATCAACAATCAAGTCACCCACTACGCATAGATTAAGACTTGAAAATTGTTGTACCAATTCAATTAATCGTGCTGGTTTAATCTGATGTCGCAACAGGTATTCATGAGGTAGGCTAATAGAGTAAATATCTCTCACTTGAAATTCTTTACGGATAAAATCAAGTGATGAAAAAATAGTTTCCCCAGAACTAAATACCAAGGCGCCGCCATACTGCTCTAATGCTACCACCTCAGGATTGAAGCGTTGCTCGTGCTCTTTGCCTTTAACTATAACACCCGGGCGCAAGCGAGTGATTAAGTCGGTTAGCGGCTCATCATAAATGAAGGCTTCATCTACCCAAGCAATACTGTCCAAACCTTCAAGACGAAGGCACTCATGCACATGTGCGGCATTGCCTGCAAGGCGATCTGATTGAACCCCAACTATCAAGCGATCACCACACTCCTTGGCAAAGCGCAACAAGCGTAAATGCCCGGGGTGTAGGACGTTAAATGATCCTGAAACAAAAACAGTTTTCAAACAATCCCTCTTGTTAAGATAATCATCAATAAATTATGTCTCTCAAAAGACTTTATCTGCATGCACACAATACCTACCAAAAATAATTTTAACAATTTTTTATCAGGCTTAACTACTGCTGATCCACCTTCAGGCCAAAATTCGACAATCCGAGGTGGTCCGCTTAAATTGCTTAAAATCTAGACTCAGCACTTGATCAAGCGATTCACCACGCAGCATGCACTTATACATATTCATTCCAAACTAGTAAATTGTAAGGAATGTCGACCCACTTGAACGGCTCTTACTAATTCAATATTACTATTCAAATTCAAGGCAATTCGCTGAGCAAATTCGTAATATGAAACATCACGCTCACCGGATAAATGAAAGATACCGGTTTCTTGATTTCGAACCAATTGATCAATCCGCTGGACCACCTCTTCTAGAGAAATTGGTGCGATATTCATATCTGAAAATGCCTCAATAGGTTGGCCAGCTTGCAAACTGGATTCCCATAGCTTCAGCAGTGGGAGATCAGGATAAATTACTTTGGTTAAACGAAGTACAGTAGAGCGAGGCATTTGCAGGATAAGTCTTTCGGCTTCAGCCTTCTGACGTCCGTATTCATTGATTGGGCAAACCTGTTCAGTTACTTTACGACTTGGTCGAGCACCATCAAAGACATGATGGGTAGAGAGCAAAAGTAGATGACTCCCCTGAAGACTCAAGAAATTAGCCAGCGCATGGGTCGCCTCAACGTTTATTTTACGTGTTGTTTCTGGGTACTCTTCGCAATCAGCAAGCTTGGTGACCGCAGCACATAACACAACAGCATCGTAGTGATTTTTCTCAATTCCGGGCCAAGTTTTTGACGCTAAATCAAGATAAGGTCGTTTTTCGGTGACAGCTTCATGATTACGGGTACTTGAGCAATGTGGAATCCCTATTGTTTGCTAATAAGCTGAAAGCGAACTTCCCATCGTACTGTCTCCACCAACAATTAAATACACTCTCTAACGCCTTTTGGGGTTACACATAAAGCTAAAAGATAATGAGCCATTTTTGAAAATCCAGTGTGAACGACTTCATCATTCATGGAGAATACAAAAACATAACTACTCATTGGTAACTTTTGAAACTTCAAATTCATTAAGGAATAAACCAGAAATAATCACCTGTATATCCAACTTCATCAAAAAAACATTCCCATTCATTAACATGCATAACCGTCTTTGCTGTTAGATTCCAATCAACCATTCGCTTCCTTTCTTCTTCGGTACGATATGCATCAACAGTAATAAAAGATTTCCCTCGACCTACACGTTCAATCTCACGTAATGCCTGAGCACATCCATTCCGATCTAAATTATGAAGAGTAGTAATCGAGATAACCACATCAAAAGAGCGGTCCTCAAAAGGCAGCTCCCTAGCATCACCAACTTGAACATAGGACTTCATATTTTCTATTGCATGCCCAATCGCATACTCCGAAATATCCATACCTCTAACGACCATACCGGGAATAATCTTCGCCAAATCATGCAACATAAATCCTTTCGCACAACCTACATCTAGCAATGAACTATTTGAATTTAAGTCAAAGTGCTTCTTAATAGTAGGTATAACGGGTTGCCAAAACCGCGGGTCATAATTAAATCCCCCATACCCATGTCGCCGATCCCCATCAAAAAACTCCGATCCGAATTTACAAGCGACAGCCCTATCATCATCAGTCTTTTGAAGACCCCTTTCTTCAATATTACGTTTTGATTTTGGATAATCCGCTAGTAAATCTATTAATATTCCCATTACTCATTCCTTTCTATACAAGATATGAATGCCCTTGATCAAGCGATAAGTTTTTCTTGTATCGCTATGTTTTTGGTAAGCGCAGTACCAACAATTATGATTACAGCGATTAGTAGGCTTATCACGAATGTGCACTGGCGCGACAATACACCCTTGCTCAATGCCTTTAAGGTACTCTTTAAATTACAGGAACTTAGATGAATTGTAGTGAGTTATCATGTTTTTAGTGCCTATGGATAGATTTGTGCACAATGCGGCAAAGTGAGGCGGATACGCCAGAGCATTTCGATTCGTTCACACTCTTGCCGGGTACTGGCACGCAAACCTTCGACTGCAAAATATAGGACTTTTTGTTGATTTAGAATTTGTTCGTATACCACTTTACGGTGCGCGCTATCTTCAGGTAATTGAAACACGCTGTAAGCAACTAGCCCACTTATTTCAGCCAACTCGCCCAACACTTGTTCAAACATTAGGTGGCAGCCTGGCATCGCGTACTCTGTCGCACTAAGCAAAAACTGAAGGCCATTACGCTCACAATAATCTCGAATGACCAAGTTTTGTACATGCTGGGGCACACGCTCACCCGAAAACGGCCTGCTAAAAATATAGCCCCGAACCTTGTTCATGATACTTTGGGAAGGCGGTACGCCATACCAGTTTTAGAAGCCGCACGTAAAGTGATCGGCTCAAAAAATTCGCCTATCTTTTTGTCACCATAGGGGGTGAACACACCTTTGAAACGACAGTTCATAGACCAGCGTGTTTCGGATTCTTCATTGATACGGTTACCATGGGGTAACGCTTGATTAAAAATGAGCACTTCACCATAGCCCACATCCAACCATTTAACTTCACCTCGTATAGACTGATAAAGATCCTCACTGTTATTTCCCGCACTTTCAACAAACTGCTGACTTAATTCTGCATCAGCCATTGGTGGCAATATATACATAGCTTTAGACCTGTAGCAGTCTACCAAAGGCAGCCAGACTACGACTTCAAAGGGTGAATCACCCGACCACGTGTCGGCATGCACGGGCAATAATGAACTCTCATCTCCCGGTAACTGGATACTCAGATTAACCCGCAACTGCATGGCCAACTCATTACCGACCAAGCTTTCTAAATAGGGGCGAGCAACTCGAAAATACATTTCTCGAAATTGTTCTATAGCATTAAAACCACGAATAATTTTTAGGCGAAAATTGTTGAGCTCTGCTACTGGCACCTTTTGATGAATCTGATTCAGAATGTCTTCAGGCCTGCTATCCGCATCAACCTCTAGCGCATCGGCTATTAAACGGATAAATTGACTACGCATCCATGCAAGTGCTTCAAAATCAGCTACTGGACGAATGATGTAGCCCTGAGTTAGATATTCATTTGAAATGTGTTTTTCTGATTCAGTTAAAAACATAATGACACTTCCTGAAACTGTACTGAATTTTTAATAGGTAAATAAGACATTAAGTAGAGTGTATTTATGTTTGTAAACTTCATTTTATTATCGGCGACATCAATCAGGACTATTTTCTATAAAGAAACTTTTAACAATACGTCATAGTAACTATTAAAATGGTCCAGTAAAACCACGATTTGGCGTATCATGCGGTCCATCGCGGCGCACCATTGCACACATTTTTTGATAACTAGGCAAATTTCTGTCAACTTCTAGCATTTCAACTATTGTGTCAACAATGGTTCGCGGATCAGGATAATAGTGCTCCGTCATAAAATGTGACGTAGGCGTTGGATGATTGGGCGATGTGATTCTCACAGGGTTAGTTTTTAATGCATCAAAAGATTTCTCAGCAACCTGGCTAATCAATTCACCTGCAATACTACCTGAATGAAATGCAGTATCTGCAACAATCAACCTCCCTGTTTTTATAACAGAAGTCAACACACTTGCTACATCCAAAGGGCTCACACTACGCATATCTAAAACTTCAATACTGATGCCCATACAACTCATCAGCGCTTTTGCCGCTATAAGAGACTCAACAGCCATGTAAGAAAAAGCCGCAACTGTAACAGCATCACCTTCATGCATCACCTTAGCCAAACCTATAGGAACTCGATAATATTCCTCAGGTACATTATCCTTAATTTGATGTAGCCATCGATGCTCAATAAACATCACTGGGTTATTATCTTCGATTGCGGCAATTAGCATCCCTTTTGCATCATAGGCAGTTGTAGGCATTACGACCTTTAGCCCAGGCACCTGTGCGAACATTGCCTGTAAACTTTGGGAATGTTGAGGCCCCTGCCCCCAACCACGACCTACAATCACACGCACAACCATTGGCACAGATATTTTACCATTGAACATATAGTGCCATTTAGCCGCGTTGTTCACTAACTGATCCATCGCCAATAAGGCAAAATCAATCCGCTGATGAATCATTACTGGACGCATGCCAGAAAGTGCTGCACCGATACATATCCCTGTCATACCATTTTCAGAAAGCGGCATATCAAAAACACGCTGAGCCCCAAATTTTTCACGTAACCCTGCAGTAGTATTAAAAATTGCCTTGGGATCTGGCACCCCTTCTCCTATAACAATTACGTTTGGGTCTCTGTCCATTGCATTGTCAAGGCCTTCTCGAATCGCTTGCCCGTAGGTAATATCTCTATTCACAAAATTAGGCATAAATTCTCTCCCCTGCATCTTTAGCAGACGGCTTTGCACTTGAAAGCGCGAAGTTAAAAGCATCTGATATTTCTTCAGTTATCTCCGTTTCAAATTTTTCAACTTCAGATTGAAGCAATATATTGCTTTGTTTGAGTCTAGCTGTGAATTTTGCAATAGGGCAATCTTTCTGCCCACTTTCAACTTCATGTGCTACGCGATAACCAAGATGATCATCAAAATCTGGCCCGCAATGCTCTCTCCAGCGATACGTGCTCAATTCGATGAATTGCGGCCCCTTACCTTGACGAGCATTATCAACTGCGTTTGTGGCAAGAGAAAATACTTCTTCAATATCATTACCATCACCAACATAAGAGCTCAATCCATGAGCCTCCGCTATTCGATAAATAGGTCGGCTTGCTTGCCGCTCACCCAAGGGCGTATAAACAGAGAATTTATTGTTCTCACAAACAAAAAGTATCGGAAGATTATGGAGTGCGGCAAAGTTCATGGATTCATGAACAACCCCTTCTTCAAAACAACCATCACCTAAAAAAATTACACTAATCCGGTTTTCGGCCTTTAACGACGCCGCCCAAGCAACGCCTACCGCCAGAGGCACTGTTCCACCGACAATTGGGGTAGCCCCCATGAAGCCAACATCCAAATCAATCAAATGCATAGATCCACCACGCCCACCACAACAACCAGTCGATCGACCATACAACTCTGCAAGCATGGCACTCAAATTACCACCTTTGGCAAGATAATGACCATGCGCTCGATGATTACTAAACATCATATCGTTTGACGATAAGGCTGCACATATGCCAACGGCAATAGCTTCCTGTCCGATACACAAATGCATAGGACAACGCATTTCCTGTTCAGCATAACGATCCGCAATCGCCTCTTCAACACGCCTGATTCGTAACATTGAGCGTAACAGCCCAAGATGACCTGACTGTTTACTAGTCGCCGTCACTTCAACTTGCACGATTAAATATTCCCAGCAAATTGTGCCATACAAAACTAAAATATAGATTACTTTCAATTAGCATTACTTCAATCTTCCTTTAAGTAACGAAACCATGTCGTAGTTGCTTTTTCAATAGTATTCGCATCCCAAACCGGCGCATCATTCCAATTTTGAATGCTACTAAGCATATTGCTAACCCCATCTTCAAATGCCACTTTGGGCTCCCACGCAAGTAATCGTTTAATTTTATTGGTATCTGCAAAAGTACAATTAGGCTCACCAGGGCGCTTGGGTATATATACTACAGGACCACCCAGCAACTCAACTAGACGGTTAACGCTGTAGTGATTGCCACTGCCCACATTAATTGCCTCACCACTGACATCTGATTGCGCCGCTTTAATGAAAGCCGCGGCAACATCAGTAACATAGGTAAAATCCCGAGTTTGAGTACCATCGCCAACAACGGTAAAAGGGCTCCCTTTCAGTTTTTGAGCTAAAAACACACCGAACACAGCGCCGTAAGCCCCCGATGTCCGTGACCGAGGCCCATATACATTAAAAAGCCTGAGTGAAACAGCCGGTAACCTGTAGGTTTTGGCCCAGTGCAATACCAACTCTTCACCCATGAATTTCGTTAAAGCGTAAGGATATTGCGGATCAATCGGCGATGTCTCCGGGGTGGGATAAATATCCGGTATGCCGTAACTTGAAGAAGATGCTGCATAAACAAGCCGCTTTACCCCCGCATCTAATGCACATTGCAGCACATTGAGCGTGCCCGTCACATTGGTTTGATAGTAATTGTCTGGCTGCTCAATTGAAGGCACAATGTCAGCAAGCCCAGCCATGTGAAATACCCAATCAACGCCCTGCAAATAAGGACGCAGAACATCTCGATCACAAATATCAATTTGATGAAATGAGAGTTGCGGATGGTTGTTAAAACTTTTGATATTTGCCTTGCGCCCACATGCCAAATTATCAAGAATGACAACCTCATGACCTAGGCCAAGCAACATTTCGGCAAGGTGGCTTCCAATAAAGCCACAACCGCCAGTAACTAGTGCTTTCATAAAATTAGTGAATTATCTAAATGAAGTTAACATGAGGTATTTTATCTTCTAACATGGAATGAAGGTATCTATTAACTTCATCCATACGACAGTTACGACGGCAGTCTTTAATATCAAGCTCGTGACGAATAAATTCAAAACTTTTTTGACGCTTTTCACCCTCCCAGATTGCTTGGAATGACTGCTCATTGATATTGCCATATTCAAAGCGCTTATCCAATAAATAGGCACTGCACCCATAAACTGATCCATCGGCCATAATGTAGCCCCACACGAAAGGTGTTGCATTGCATTTTTGATATCTGTCTGACTCTGTATACTTTTTCATTGCATGACCACGAAAGACAACGTTAAAGTTTTTAGTGTTATATGACTCTAACTGCTCTGCCAATGCAAGATGCTGCGCATAGTCAATGTCTTCGTATTTATGGGTGTCACTGAATAGGTGTTGTGAATAAGGCTTAACAACCAAATAATCCAAACCTATCTCATCTCGACAGATCTCTGCCAATGCTCCCATTTCATCTGCATTTTCAGGTAATAAAAGGGACTGTGCACCGATAACACAATCAAGATCATTTTTTTTCTTGGCTTCAACTGCCCGCCTTAAATTACCAATGACCTTTTGAAAATCTTTTTCTTTAGTTTGATGAATTTGAGCATAAGTAGTCGCAGTCCCGGCGTTTATTGATACCTTTATCCATGAAACCAATGGGAGCGCTTCGTTTATAAACTGCTCAGTCATCACCGTCCCATTTGTAGTGAATGAAACATCTATTCCAGCATCCTTAGTTGCCTTGACTATTTCATGAATACGCTTGTGTAGCATCGGCTCACCTTCGCCCGCATACATAATGCTTTTGACACCCAACCGGCCCATTTCTGGCAATCTATCCTTAAGAACACCAACATCAAGCATATTTGTTTTATAGCCAATATAATCGACAGCGCAAAATGTACAACGATGATTGCAAGCTCCTACTGGAGAGACCTCAAGATAAATTGGGTAAACCACTTTGGCCTTATTCCAGTCATTACCTACATCCATTAACTGGGCAACACGTTTGGGGTGGTAAATCAGCTTATGGCTATCAATTGAAAATTTATCTTCCATCATTCGTCCTTATTTAACTTTATGTATTATTTACGTAAGTATCTTAGTCATATAACCGCATTCTACCTATAACATGCACTAAATTTTATCGACAACCCCGTACTAAATTTATCAAGAACCGTGACGTCATAATTTAACACTAAATAAGGCGTCAACCAAATGACTCCCTATAAAACCGACTCCTCCAGTAACAAGTATTTTCATAGCTTTTTTCTATATGTGTTAATGAAGTAAGTGTCTTACATGATCTGAAATGGTTTTTCCTATAACCAGCGATGCTGTTGCCGCAGGTGAAGGTGCATTACATACATGGATAATATTCCCATCTTTACGAATATCAAAATCATCCAATAAGTTACCTTGGCGATCACAAGCTTGGGCTCGAACACCCGCGCCACCGGGTTCAAGATGTTGTGCTTGTACTTCTGGAATCAGCTTTTGCAATGCTTTGACAAAAGCCTGTTTGCTGAGCGATCGGTGATACTCACCTAACCCAGTACGAAAGTATTTTGCAGCCACTACTCTAAACCCAGGCCAAGCTAGCGATTCCGAAAGGTCTCGCAGATTAAAATCTGTTTTTTTATAGGCTTCGCGCCCAAAAGCAAAAACCGCATTGGGCCCGCACTCTATACCACCGCCTATCATGCGAGTAAAGTGAACGCCAAGAAATGGGAATGCAGGGTCGGGAACTGGATAAATCAAATGATTCACTAATTTAGGCGCTGACGGAGTGAGCTTATAGTACTCACCGCGAAAAGGTAAAATACGCAAAGGCAAATCTGGTTCTGACTTGCGCGCTAATCGGTCCGATTGCAATCCAGCACAGATCACCGCGACTTGCCCAGTCCAAGCGCGTGAATCACCCCTAATTTCAACTTGCTTACCTCGCCGATTTATATCAACAACCCTCTCTCCTAGGACAATATCGGCACCTAGACTTGTCAGTAA
>Ga0209495_1002568_pt1 | contig 11770 bp, 12 predicted proteins | sample EN1Hudsemesocosm_FD_184629 | JGI IMG/M metagenome (GOLD analysis project Ga0209495, IMG submission 184629) | Methane-oxidizing microbial communities from mesocosms in the Hudson Canyon - EN1E Hudson Canyon (SPAdes) (version 2) | ecosystem: Environmental > Aquatic > Marine > Cold seeps | place... | reverse complement strand
AATTTTTGGTAACGGGAGATATGACTCAAATAGATTTACCAAACCGACAAAAATCGGGTTTAAAGCACTCATTAGAGTTATTGAATAAGGTGTCGGGGATAGGAATTGTGCACTTAAACGAAAAAGATGTGATTCGCCATAAATTGGTGATGAAGATAATACAAGCTTATAAACAAGAACAAACAAAGGACAAAGACAGTGGGAAACACGATTCTAAAAACTGATTTTGATTTTCCGGGGCAAACAAAAGTTTACCACGGGAAAGTACGCGAGGTGTACACGATTAACAACGACTTATTAGTAATGATCGTTTCTGATCGTATTTCTGCATTTGATGTAGTTATGCCTAAAGGAATTCCATATAAAGGACAAGTCTTAAATCAAATTGCGGCTAAATTTTTAGATGCAACTTCAGACATCGTTCCAAACTGGAAAATTGCTATGCCTGACCCTATGGTTACTATAGGTAAACACTGCGAACCTTTCAAAGTAGAAATGGTGATTCGTGGATACTTGTCTGGACATGCTTGGAGAGAGTACCGCGATGGAAAACGCATTTTATGTGGTGTTCCTATGCCTGATGGCATGAAAGAGAACGATAAGTTCCCAACACCTATTCTTACTCCTACAACAAAAGCTGACGTTGGGCATGATGAGGATATTTCTAGAGAAGAAATTTTAGCTCAAGGACTGGTTTCTGAAGCTGATTACATCATGCTTGAAAAGTATACTCGCGAAATTTTCCAAAGAGGTACTGATATTGCTGCCGATATGGGCTTAATTTTGGTGGATACTAAATACGAATTTGGTAAGGATAATGATGGAACGATTATTTTAATTGACGAAATTCATACGCCCGATTCTTCTCGTTATTTCTATATGGAAGGCTATCAAGAACGTCAGGATTCTGACACATCGCAAAAACAACTGTCTAAAGAGTTTGTTCGTCAGTGGTTAATCTCAAACGGATTCCAAGGAAAAGATGGACAGACGATTCCTGATATGGATCCTGCCTTTATCGATTCTGTTTCTGAGCGTTACATTGAACTTTATGAGCATATTACTGGAGATGAATTTGTGAAAGCTGATGTATCTAATGTATTGAATAGAGTAGAGAAAAATATCTTAGAGTATTTACGCTAGTTTAGATACTTTTAAAAATATAAAAAGGCTTCTCTATTAGAGAAGCCTTTTTTGTGAAATTATATTGACTCGTTTGTTTCTATTAGATAATTTCAATAGGTACCAACAACCAACAACCACCAACCAAAACAGAATTTAAAAATTAGGTTTCAGCATAAAGTTTTCATAGAACTGGTCAATTATATGTAAAACCTCGGCAGGTTCATCAACAATTGAAATTAAGTCCAAATCTAACTCACTTATAGTCCCTTCTTCTACAAGGATTGTTTTTAGCCAATCGACTAAGCCAGACCAGAAATGAGAACCCACAAGAAGAATAGGGAACTTATCTATTTTTTGAGTTTGGATTAAAGTTAAAGCTTCAAAAAGCTCATCTAAGGTCCCCATACCGCCAGGCATAACTACAAAAGCTTGTGAGTATTTTACAAACATTACCTTCCGAACAAAAAAGTAATCGAAATTAATGTCTTTATCCTGATCAATAAACTCGTTACTACATGCTTCAAAAGGTAAGTCTATGTTTAAACCTACCGACGGGGCACCACCAAGTTTAGCCCCCTTATTTCCTGCTTCCATTATACCCGGACCACCTCCTGTTATTACCCCGTAACCATTTATCGATAATTCTTCTCCTATTTTTGTGGCTAATTGGTAATAGCTATTGTCTGGAGTCATACGTGCCGAGCCAAAAATAGTGACACAAGGTCCTATACGGCTCATCTTTTCAAAACCATTAACAAACTCAGACATTATTTTAAATAAGTGCCAAGAGTCTTTGGTTTTAATCTCATTCCATGTTTTTTGCTTGAAAACGCGATTTAGTCTTTCTTTATTCATCTATTGTATTGTTTGATTATTACGTTCTAATATATGGAAATTTATTTTGACTCCTCCTTTGAAGCTGTAGACTTTACATGTTCCTTCTTTGGTGGCTATTGGATCTTGCTCAATCATTAAGTTCCAGTTCTAATAAATAAAGCCCAACATCAAAACACGAAATATCAATATTTTTTTTAACTAGATGCCAGATACTAACGACTAGCGACTTCTTTTCCTACTCAATTACCATCTGCTGGGTTTCCACCACTCTATTATCCAATACTAAAGACACAACGTACATACCTGCAGAATAGGAGCTTAAATCTTGATACAAACGTCCCTCGCTGGCTAGGGTAGGGTAGCTGCATATTTGTTGCCCTTGTAGGTTGTGTATTTCTATTTTAGCAGAGCGATTGTAATTCTCAATCTCAAAATAGACATAAGTATAGTTTCTTGCTGGGTTGGGGGCAATTCTTAATTGTTGTTTTTCCTTTACAAAAATATCCTCTACGCCTAAGTTTGGAAAGTTTATGGTTTGCTCTACCACACCTTCTAGACAGAAATAATCGTATTCTGTATCGTCTTCTAAAGCAAAACTGTCTAAGTCCATGGTGTATGGGTTGAGTTTTAAGGCATACAGACTGTAGGTGCTATTTATGCTACGTGCAGAAGGTAGTACAAATACAGAACTACTATCAGAATTCAATCTAAAATCGTTGGCTTTCAATAAGCTTATCGTCAACCACTCAGATTGGTATACTCACAGGTAAACCGATTACTTATAGGTTGGTCGGTGTTTTTATAAGTTTTTGATCCAGACTTAGCTAATATAAAATAAAACAAATAAAAAAAGCCTCTCGAAAATCGAGAGGCTTAAAAGTATAATGAATATAAACTCTTAGTAGTTCATAGGTCTTCTAACTTCGGCAAGGTGTTTAGCTAAACGCATTACTTGACGAGAGTAACCATATTCGTTGTCGTACCAAACATAAAGCACAACACTTTTACCATCTTGAGAAACAATAGTTGCAGGGCTATCGTAAATAGAAGCTGCATTATTTCCAACGATGTCTGTAGAAACCAGTTCGTGCGAGATAGAGTAGTTGATTTGTTCAACTAAAGCTCCTTCGAGCGCTGCATTTTTAACGATAGTATTAATATCGTCTATAGTGGTAGCTTTATCTAAAGTTAAGTTTAATATTGCTAAAGAACCATTTGGAGTTGGAACACGAACGGCATTTGCGGTTAGTTTCCCTTCTAAAGAAGGAATTACTTTTACAACGGCTTTACCAGCTCCTGTACTTGTAATAACCATGTTTAATGCAGCAGCGCGACCTCTACGTTCCTTTTTGTGCATATTGTCAACCAAATTTTGGTCGTTAGTATAAGCATGCACAGTTTCAATATGTCCTTTTTCTACACCTAAAATATCATTTACAACCTTTAAAATAGGCGTAATAGCATTTGTAGTACAAGAAGCAGCCGAGAAAATATTGTGAGTCGCTAGATCGTATTCTAAGTGGTTCGCACCAAATACAATATTAGGAATCTCTTTTCCTGGAGCGGTTAATAATACTTTAGAAACCCCGTTTGCTTGTAGGTGTCTACTTAAAGCTTCTTTGTTTGTGAACACTCCCGTATTGTCAATCAATAAAGCATTGTCGATTCCGTAGGCAGTATAATCAACTTCTTCTGGGTTCGAGGCTTTAATTAGTTGAACCGATTGTCCGTTAATTATTAAAGCTTTGTTTTCGATGTCTTCAACAACAGTCCCTGGGAATTTACCGTGCACAGAATCTGTACGCAATAAAGAAGCTCTTTTAATAATGTTTTGCTCGTCGTTGTTACGTAAAACAATGGCTCTTAAGCGCAATTGTTCTCCTTTACCTTCTTGAGCCATGAGCTCGCGAGCTAATAAACGACCGATTCTACCAAAACCATATAGCACAACGTCTCTAGGAGTGAAGTGTGTACTTTCGTCGTTTACAAAATTTAATTTGTCAGCGATAAAAGTATTGATATCGGTGTTTTGATCTTTTTCGCTAATCCATTCGTAAGCCAATTTACCAATGTCAATTTTTGAAGGGGCCAAATTAGCCACAGAAATACCTTTAGCAATCGCTAAAGTTTCAAAAATAGAAATGGGTTTGTGAACGAAGTTCTTTGCATATTCGTGCAAGTTTAAAATTTCGCTCGACCTTTTGTCAACTAACTGGTTGCGGAAAATGATGAGTTCAATTGATTTCTCAAAAGATAAATCACTTGTGATTTTGATCAGCTCAATTGCTGCTCTTTCCTCAGCAATACGTGCGTTTAATTCTTCTTGATAGTTCATATCTAAAGTGTAATTAACTGCTTTTTTAACGCTGCAAAACTAGTGTATTTTCAAAGAACTACAATGTTATTTAATAAATTACTTAGGCTTGATTCGTTGCAGAGCCTATGGGACTTTGCACCATAAGTACTGCTCGTGTAATTTGTCAATCCAGATTAGATGTACATGCAATGCAAGCCTTGTAATTATTCAATAATCAGCAATCATTGTTCAGTAATAAATCCTATTTTCGTTTTAGGATTAAAAACAATGAGAATAAAGTTTAGTAAATATCAAGGGGCTGGAAACGATTTTGTTATGGTCGATAACCGTTCAAAAGCGTATCCATTAACACAGCAACAAATTGAGCGTTTGTGTAATAGACGTTTCGGAATTGGTGCCGATGGCTTAATTGTATTGGAAAATAGCATGGGAGTAGATTTTCAAATGATTTACTATAATGCCGATGGTTTTGTGGGGAGTATGTGTGGTAATGGAGGTAGATGCGTGGTTGCTTTTGCTAAAGAATTAGGCTTAATTACTGAATCATGCGATTTTGTTGCCTACGATGGTTTACATAGCGCTCGTTGTATTTCTAATGGAGATGTAGCCCTAAAGATGACGGATGTTGCAAATGTTACTTCTGTTGCAGACGCTTGGCAGCTAGATACAGGTTCTCCTCATCTCATTTTTTTTAAGAATAATGTTAAGGATATTGATGTTCAGGTAGATGGTGCAGCAGTGCGCAACTCTTCGCTTTACAAAGAGCAAGGAATCAATGTTAATTTTGCAGAGCGTATTGGAGATGACCTGGTACTGCGAACTTATGAGCGTGGAGTGGAAGATGAGACGCTTGCTTGTGGTACGGGTGCTACAGCTACTGCAATTGCTGCACGAGAAGCTGGGCTAATTATAGAAGACAAAGTTCTTGTAAATGTTTTAGGTGGAAAGCTTGAAGTAAGCTTTACTAAAAAAGAAAATGTTTATTGTGATGTCTACCTCACCGGCGATGCGAAATTTGTGTTTAAGGGAGAGCTACATGTCTAAAATGACTTTAACATATAGAGCTTTAGAGCCCGAAGATATTACACTACTGTACCGTTGGGAAAATGACCTTGAGGTCAACGAGGTGAGTTTATCTAAAGTCCCTTTTTCAAAATATATTTTAGAACAGTACATCAGCCATGCTCAAATGGACATCCAAGAAGCTGGGCAAGTAAGGTTCATTCTAGAAACTACAGAAGGAATCGCTGTAGGTTGTGTCGATTTGTACGAGTACAACGCAGTAGATAGAAGAGCGGGAATTGGTATTCTAATCGATAAAGATTTTAGAGCCTTAGGTTATGGAAGTACTGCCATTGAATTGATTAAAAACTATGCCTTTAATGTTTTGGGCTTGCATCAGTTGTATTGTTCTGTAGGAATTGAGAATACGGTGAGTTTAAATTTGTTTGAGTCTGTGGGTTTTGAGAAAATTGGACTGCGTAAAGAGTGGCGTTTCATCAATGGAAACTTTTCTGATGTTGTTGAGTTTCAATTGCTTAATAAATAAGTGTTGATGAGAATTCTAACAAATAGTTTGTTAAGTGTCTGCTTAATTTTGATCCTTTATTCACTCAGTTATTGTTCTTCTGATTCTCCCGAAAATAAATACCTAAATTTATCTGATACTGTAGAGTACGTAGGTACTGCTGTTTGTAAAAATTGTCATTACGATAAGCATCAAACATTCATGCATACTGGTATGGGGCAGTCATTTGGTCTAGCTAATAAAGCTAAGAGTGCGGCTAATATCCATCCCGATTCTATCCTTTACGATACCTTTAGTAATTTGTATTACCATCCTTTTTGGGATGCAGATAGTTTGAAATTACAAGAATATCGAATTTCTGGTAAGAACACGGTACACAACAGAATCGAGCAAGTAGACTATATCATTGGCTCTGGACAGCATACCAATTCTCATATTTACAATGTAAATGGTTATTTACATCAAATGCCTTTTACTTATTACACCCAAGAGGGAAGGTTTGATTTGCCTCCGGGATTCGAGGAGGGTTTCAATACCCGATTTAATCGAAAAATTGGTTTGGAATGTATGTCTTGTCATAATTCATTACCTGATTTTGTGATGGGTTCAGAGAATAAATTTGAGAAAGTACATATGGGAATTTCTTGCGAACGCTGTCATGGTCCTGGAGAATTGCATGTTTCAGAAAAAATGAATGGTGTCTTTGTTGATACTTCACTGTATACCGATTATACCATTGTAAATCCGGGCAATATAAGTGCCGAGCTGCAATTTGAAATTTGTTCGCGTTGCCATTTGCAAGGAAATACTGTTTTGGAAGATGGAAAATCATTTTTTGATTTTAAACCCGGAATGCATTTGAATGAAGTAATGAATGTCTTTCTGCCCGAATATGAAGGTGATGATGCCTTTATTATGGCTTCTCATGTAGAACGTTTAAAAATGAGTGAATGTTTCATCCAGTCAAAGGGCGATTTAACATGTATTACTTGTCATAACCCACACCTAAGTGTTACCCTTACTTCGGATGAAGTGTTTAATGCTTCGTGTATTTCATGTCATCAAGAATCAGATTTCCACACCACAGCGCAAGGGAGTAACTGTATAGATTGTCATATGCCAACATCGGGTTCAAGCGATATTCCACATGTACGTGTAACCGATCATAAAATTTCGATTCCCCAAGAAATGAACGCTACTAAACAGGAATCACTAAAGAAGTTTATAGGTCTTTATTGTGTAAACAACGATGCTCCTTCTGATATAAGTATGTTAAAAGCCTATTTACAGCAATACGAAAAGTTTGAGCAAAAAACATACTATCTAGATTCTGCTTTGGTGTATTTAACTGGATTGGATGAACGTTTATGTCCTAAAGAATGGGTTCAATATTATTTCTTTAGAGAAGCGTATACAACTTTGGTTTCATGGTTTGAACAAAAGAGTTTTGAGCAAAGAAAAAATCAGTTTAATAAGAAATCGTATACCAATGATGATGCATGGGCTTGGTATAGAGTGGGCGAGGCGTATTACAAGCTTAGCAATTGGGAAAAGGCGAGTTTATGTTTTAGTGAAGCGGCTGATTTAGCTCCTTTTCATTTAGAAATTCAGAATAAATACGCCATGGCTTTACTGCGTACCAATCGCTTATTAGAATCCAAAAAGGTTTTTGAATTTGTGATTTCTGAAAACCCTAAGTTCGAAAAAGTATATGCCAATTATGGGTATTTATTAAGTAGACTTGGAAGCTACGAATTAGCGGCTCAGCAATATGAAAAGGGAATTGCATTGAATCCGGATTTGGTACATGCTTGGTTAAATTACGCGGCCTACTATATGTATAAAGAAAATACCACCGAGGCTAAAAAGTGTTTGATGGAAGTACTCCGTATTGAACCTGAGCATAGGCAAGCAAAACTAGTATTAGAACAATTGAGATGAGAAAATTAATTATAAGAAGTACAGTATTCATAGGTATAGTAGCTTTTGTAATGTCTAGCTATCTATATAAACAGATTTTTTCTCCTTTGAGTCAAGAGGATACTATTATCTTGATTCCAACAAACTCCAATTTCGAACAGGTAAAAGATACACTTCAAAATTATGGTTTAGTAAAGAATGAATTTGTGTTTGATTTATTTTGTGAGAAAAAGAACTATAAAAAAATGCGTCCGGGAAGGTATTTGATTCCTGCAGAAATGGATGCCAATACTATGGTTAATATGCTGCGTCTGGGTGAGCAAAAACCCTTGAGTATTATTTTCAATAATGCGTCAACAATAGCTGATTTAGCAGGAAAACTTGCCACTCAAATAGAGGCTGATTCCATTGCTTTGTATAATGCATTTACTGATTCTATGTTTTATTCTACTTATGGGTATGATCAAGCATCCATGCGTAAGCTATTTATTCCGAATACGTATGAGGTGTACTGGACTGTTACACCTGTAGAGTTTTTAGAGCGTATGCAAAAAGAATATAAACGATTTTGGTCTGAGGATCGTTTGAAAAAAGCAACAAAATTAGGTTTAAATCCCCATGAGGTTTCTGTATTGGCCTCTATAGTACAAAAGGAAAGTGCTAAAGCAGATGAACAACCAGTAGTGGCAGGTTTGTACTTGAATAGGTTGAACCAAGGAATGAAATTGCAATCAGATCCTACAGTAATTTATTCTATAAAAGAAAGAGATGGTTTTGATGCCGTAATAAAACGAGTCTTAAAAAAGGATTTAAAAATTGATTCGCCATACAATACCTACTACTATAAAGGCTTGCCACCAAATCCGATTTGTATTCCTGAAATGTCGGCTTTAGTTGCAGTCTTGAATTCTAAAAAACACGATTATATATACATGTGTGCCAAAGAAGACTTTTCGGGCTATCATAATTTCACAAAATCGTGGTCGGTACATAAAAGAAATGCTAAACGTTTTCAGAACGCCCTTTCGGCAAAAGGAGTGATGCGCTAATGGAATTTAAAAAGGGAGATAAAGTGGCTTTTTTAAATGAGCCACTAAAAGGTATTGTAATCGATTGTATTAACGATACTCATGTGTTGATTGATTGTGAGGGGATAGAAATGGATGTTGCTAAGCAGGAACTTATCCGTATAAATTATATTCCTAAAGTAGAAGGTAAGCATATTTTTCCGATCAAAAAGGAAGATAAAACTATTGATGAGATACCCAATCTAGCTAAAAAGGTTGAAGATTATAAGCAATTATCGGTTGGCGATCAGGTGAGTTTTATGAGCGATAATACAAAAGGAAAAATTATATCTATTCTAAATCATCAAGAATATGAGGTTGAAATAGAAGAGGGCTTTACAATTCCTGCAAATCGACTTGAAATTGAGAAAATTTTGATAACGGATATCAAAGTTGATGAACAAGTCCTTTCACGTCAGATAAAAAAGGACTTGAAAAAAGAAACCTCAAAATCTTCAATATCAAACCAAACGGCTCCACACTATTTTAATCATAATGAACTGGATTTACACATAGAAAATATCCGAGATTCATGGGAAGGGCTTTCAAATTTTGAAATTGTTTCTGCACAGTTAAGTCATTTTAGAAAACGACTGCATCAAGCTCTCGAAGATAATGAGCCCTCTTTAGTGGTAATTCATGGAATAGGAAAGGGAGTTCTTAAGCAAGAAATTTATAAGTACCTATCGCAATTTCCTAATATAACTGTAGGACCAGCAGATGCTAAGCTTTATGGTATGGGCGCAAGCGAAATTAGAATACTGTAGTTTTCGAAACTTTTAGAGAATAACATTCAACTTACAACTTTTAAACTTCTAACTTTGTCTTCGAAAAGCTCCTGACTCTATCGCTTCTGTAAAGAAGAGGAAAGTCCGGACACCATAGAGAATCATACTAGTTAACGGCTAGGCGTTGTTCGCAACGACAGATAGTGCAGCAGAAAATAACCGCCTTAGGGTAAGGGTGAAAAGGTGAGGTAAGAGCTCACCAGTATTCTTAGTAATAGGAATAGCTGTGTAAACCTTATGAGGTGCAAGGTCATGTATACCAAGACTTCCTTAGGGAATAAGAGTTTCTCGCTCGATCTTGGAGGGTAGACCGCTAAAGGTGCGTAGTGATGTGTACCGTAGATAAATGATAGAGGCTCTTTTAGGGTTACAGAATCCGGCTTATGACGGAGCTTTTCTTTTTACTCCTTTGGCTTATAGTCGTAACTATAGGTGGTTTCAGTTTTTTCTTCCTCAATTCCAACTTCTTCATAAATGACTTCCAAGCCATCTAAACTTGTAAGGATATCGGCTTCGAGTTCCCAAGAGTATTTTTTTCGTTGGGGCCCTTCATCTTTGTAGTATAGCGCCCATATTAAACCATTTAGAGCACCAAATAAGTGACCTTCCCAAGAAATATGTTCATCGCTAGGGAAAATTCCCCAAACGAGTCCACCATATAAAAATACGACCGACATAGAAAGAGCCATTAAGTTACGGTGCTTTCTAATGAAACCGCTGAAGAATAAAAATGCAGCAAGAGCATAAACAAGTCCGCTAGCCCCAATATGAAATGAAGGTCGTCCACCTAGCCATACCAATATACCCGTGTAAAGTATGGAATAGACCCATACTCTGTTTGCTAAACCTTTGTAAAAATGATATAAGGCAGTACCCAAAACTAATAAGGGCACCGAGTTGTTAAAAAGGTGTTTCCAATCGCCATGAATAAATGCACCGCTAAAAATCCCTATTAAGCCTTTGCTTTCACGAGGGTAGACACCCCAGTGGCTAAGTCTAACATGATAATATTCGGAATAGCCGTGTATGGCTACAAGAATACAAACAAAGAGAAGAGGGAATTGTAAAGCCCGAAAAAGATCTTTCTTCATATTAGTATCCAAGTTTTTTCTTAATATTTTTGTCAGTAGTCATAATGTTTATCCCTAATTCCTTTCCAATAATGTCGTGCATGTGTTTTTCCTCAGAACTAAACCTACCATCAGCTACTGCGATATCACGAATATCTGATAAAAAAGCTTTTCTATTTTCTAGTGTAAAACCTTCAATGTCTTTAATGGATTTCGAAACCTCCAGTACTGTTTTGAGTTTGTCTTCAGGTTCTAAATTATTATACCAGTCAGAAGTGTCGTGAAGTATCTTGTTGAACTCTACAATGTTACTTGGGTTTACATCCATCCAAAGCGCAACTTTACGTTCTATTTCCTCGATTACTTGCTCACTTATATTTTCATTTGTTAAGTGTGCAAAGCCGATATATACGAAGCAGAATAAGTGATATGATGTGAGCTGTTTTGAGTCCATTTAGTTTAATTTATCGTCTAGAGTAATATACGTCTATATCAAATGTAGCAAAAGAAATTTTTATATATTTATTCAGAACTAAATATGTTTGGAAATGAATGAACATGTGATTATGCCCCCCTTAAGTCAAGAATGGATTATTTGGAATTCGGTGACCTTATTTTTCATCCTTGCAGTTGTCTTCTTTTCTAGAAACTCAAGTAAGAAAAATAAATCTAGAATTTCGAATTCTTTAGCCTTATTAGTAGCTGTAGAATTTATAGCAATTCAGGTGTATTATATACAACAGGGCTTGTGGACGCCACAAGATTCCTTGCCATTTCATTTATGTAGGTTGATGTGGTTTAATTCGATGATCGTCTTATTAACTCGAAATCAAGTTGCCTTTGAATTACTTCTTTTTGTTGGAATGATAGGAGGCTTACATTCCTTATTAACACCTGAGTTTACACACGGTACTGACCCCGTAGTATTGATTGATTATTTCTTTGTTCATGGGGGCTTAATCGCAGTACCAATGTATTGTGTATTTGTGTTGGGTATGCGGCCTAGGAAGATGTCTTGGGTGAAAGCCTGTTTGTACTTGCAGGTTTTTGTGGTTTCAGTTGGTTCGATAAACTATTTATTAGGATCTAATTATATGTATTTGGCGATTAAGCCAAAT
>Ga0209495_1002558_pt1 | contig 11804 bp, 8 predicted proteins | sample EN1Hudsemesocosm_FD_184629 | JGI IMG/M metagenome (GOLD analysis project Ga0209495, IMG submission 184629) | Methane-oxidizing microbial communities from mesocosms in the Hudson Canyon - EN1E Hudson Canyon (SPAdes) (version 2) | ecosystem: Environmental > Aquatic > Marine > Cold seeps | place... | reverse complement strand
GCTTGTCTTTATCAATAGTATCTTTAGCAAACTGTTTTGCCGATAAACCTTCGTCGATAATCTGACGAATTGTCATCCTTGGGTTCATTGAGGAATACGGATCTTGAAATATGATCTGTAATGACGAACGGTGTTGCTTTAATGTTCGCTCAGATAAAGAACTTAATTTATGCCCACGAAAGTCAACCTCACCTGAGCTTACGGGAACAAGCTGTAAAATTCCCTTGCCCACTGTTGTTTTACCACATCCAGATTCACCCACTAATGCAACTGTTTCTGCTTGTTTAAGTGATAAATCTATGCCATCAACAGCACGAACTTGACCCACAACACGTTGAAATAAACCTTTGCGAATAGGAAAGTGTACTTTCAAATTTTTGACCGTAAGTACATTTTTTTCTGCTGGTAATACCTCAGATAATGGTGATGAATAATGCGTAGGAGGAATCATCATTCTTTCCACTTCTGCATCAGCATCAAATAAATGACAACGTACACCATGATCATTTTCTTCAAGCCACTGGGGAAGTTCTGATCGACATTTTTGCCAAGCATGATCACAGCGCTCTACAAAGCGACAGCCAGTAAATTCTTGCGTTAGCACTGGCACATTGCCTTTAATAACAGTTAAGCGTTGCTCTCGTTTTTGTTCTGAAGGCAAAGCCTGAAATAATTTATCTGTATAAGGATGTTGATGCCGTTTAAAAAATTGTTCGCGACTTGCAGTTTCAACGATTTGCCCTGCATACATCACTGCGACATGGTCAGCCATTTGGGCTACTACAGCAAGATCATGGCTGATTAATAATATCGCCATTCCTGTATCAGTTTGGATCTGTTTTAATAAATCTAAAATCTGTGCTTGAATAGTCACATCTAATGCAGTGGTAGGCTCATCAGCAATTAATAACTCAGGCTCACCCGCTAGCGCCATCGCAATCATGACCCGTTGTTTCATTCCACCTGAGAGTTGGTGCGGATACTCTTTAGTTCGTTGTTTAGGATCTGGAATACCAACTGATTCTAGTAGTTCAATAACTCGTTGTTTACAACTATCTGAATCTAAATTGAAATGATGTTCTAAACACTCACTTATCTGTTCTCCCACAGATAAAACAGGATTAAGTGAACTTTGTGGCTCTTGAAAAATCATAGCGATTCGACGTCCACGAATTTTCAACATATCAGCTTCAGATAGAGCCAATAAGTCTTGACCTGCAAGTTCAACTTTGCCTGCAATAATACGGCTAACACCCTGTGGGTTAAGCCCTAATAATGACAATGCAGTCATTGATTTACCACAGCCAGACTCACCTAGAAGAGCAAATGTTTCTCCACGTTGAATGGTAAAGTCAACGCCATCAACTGCACGCAAAGGTTGCTCTTTTCTACCCAACCACGTTTTTAAGTTACTTACTTTGAGTAGAGCTTCACTCATAATGATGCCTGCATGCGTGGATCAAAGGCATCTCGAACTACATCAGCAAATAAATTTGCAGCCAATACTAATACAAACATTGAGAAAAATGCAGCGGTTAAAGACCACCAAACCACAGGATCGCGTGCCATTTCGAGCCGAGCACTATTAATCATATTTCCCCAGCTAATCATTGAGGGATCGACACCCACACCTACATACGACAAAACGGCTTCAGCCAACACCAAGCCACTAAAATCTAGAACAATGGCAATCATTACAATATGCATTAAATTGGGTAAGATATGCCGATGAAGAATAGTTAAACCTCCCGCACCTAATGCACGAGAAGCTAATACATAGTCTGATTCACGTAGTTTCAAAGTTTCACCACGTAAGATTCGACATAAGCCTGTCCAGCTTGTTAGTCCCAAAATAATACACAGGAAAAGCAAACGCATGTCAGCACGTTCAGCAATTGTGGCAAAACTATCAGGGTTGTTATTCATATAGACTTGCAACATCAAAACAGCTGCAGCAATGAGTAACACACCAGGAATAGAGTTTAATGTGGTGTATATATATTGGATTAAATCATCAATCCATCCTTTGAAATAACCTGCAGCAATACCCATAAATAAAGCGAGAGGTAACATCACTAACGTCGTTAATGTACCTATGACGAGGCCTGTACGAACACTTTTCAATGCTTGATAAAGTACATCCTGTCCTACTTTGTCTGTGCCTAAAACATGGTAATCGACACTTAAAGCAAAAAGGTTAAAGCTAAACATTAATAATGCTAACACCATAAGTAACAGTGTTCTAACAGGATAATTAGACTGACCATAGAGTAATTTTTGACTACTAACTCGCCATGACAAGCTTCGTTTCTTAACTAAGTACACAATCAGAAAAACTGTGAACAAAAGCCAAAGTAAAGCAGCCCATAGGCTACTTGTCACTACCGTATTTTGAATGTCAGACCATTTATCTGACTCAGTATCTAAATGCGAACCTGCATAGACGAGTTTAGCAAAGTCGAAGTTGACCTCACCCGAATCAGTCTGTTGCATTTCTCTGACAAAAAGCCGCGTCGCAAAAGGGGAAGAATAGGTTTTCTCAAGCTGCTGACGTAATGGCATTACAGCAAGATCGAGCACTGTGATGACCTCAGTTGAGTAGTGCCGCGTATCACTATTTTGCTCAGAAAGTGCAAGACGAAAGTGAACTGAATCCATTAAACCAATCATCACATAACACGCTAGAATTATGATTGAAATAATGCCCCGCTTCTTTTGCAGAACATATTTCCATGGCGCGATTAGGTGTGGCCGCCGTCTAATATAAACTATGCTTACTACCACTACAGAAAGTAGTAGATAGATTAGAATATCAGTCCATAACAATACGGGCAGAAAAGGCATAAGTAACAGTCTAGCTAGTAAGCCTAGATATGTCGATTTTTAATTCTTTTGGTAAAGAAAATTCAACAGTTTCACGTTGCCCTTGATCTTCATCAGCCTCTTTCACACCAAGTAATTTTAGTCGAGAGACAACATTTTGTACCAGTACTTCTGGAGCAGAAGCACCCGCAGTTAGACCAATAACACTTTTACCTTTTAACCAGTCAGGATCAATATCTGCAGCATCATCGATCAAATATGAAGGTGTATGTAACTTATTAGAAAGCTCTCGTAAGCGATTGGAATTAGAGCTATTTTTAGATCCAACGACCAACAGTAAATCACATTCTCCAGCAAGATTTTTCACGGCATCCTGACGATTTTGTGTTGCATAACAAATATCATCTTTTCGTGGGCCATCAATCTTAGGGAAGTGTTTACGTAAAGCATCAATAACAATTGATGCATCATCAACAGATAATGTTGTTTGTGTAACAAAGGCAAGAACATCTGGATTTTTAACTTTTAGTTTTGCAACATCTTCGGGCGTTTCAACAAGATACATTCCTCCCTGCTCAGAAGTGTATTGACCCATTGTTCCTTCAACTTCGGGATGTCCAGCATGACCAATTAAAACACATTCGCGACCTTGCTTTTCATATCGAGCAACTTCCATATGTACTTTAGTCACCAAAGGACAAGTTGCATCAAATATTTTCAAACCTCGTTGCTTACCTTCAGCTTGCACTTTTTTAGACACACCATGAGCACTAAAGATCAGTGTGCTATCATCAGGCACATCAGAAAGCTCTTCGATAAAAATAGCCCCCTTCTCTCGTAAACCATCTACGACATAACGATTATGTACAACTTCATGGCGTACATAAATTGGAGCACCAAAGAGTTCTAAGGCTCGCTCTACAATTTCAATTGCACGATCAACACCCGCACAGAAACCGCGTGGATTAGCCAAAATCAATTTCATTATATGACTGCCTTAGGATAAGAGCCCAATACACGACACATTGAGGATTCTTGTTCTAATAATGTTAATGCTTCTGACACTGCTGAATCCTGACAATGTCCTTCAATATCAATGAAAAAAACATATTCCCATACGCCTTTTCGTGATGGTCTAGATTCAATACGTGTCATGCTTATACCGCTATCTGCCAACGGCTTAAGTAAGACTTGTAATGCGCCAGGTTTATTTTTTGTTGAAACCAATAAGGCCGTTTTGTCTTCGCCTGAAGGACCAACATCTTGTGAACCAATCACTAAAAAACGCGTGGTATTATCAGATTCATCTTCAATATTTCTTGCTAAAACAGTCAAATCATAAATTTCAGCAGCACGATTAGCTGCAATTGCAGCTGCAGTAGGCTCTGAACTCACTTTTTTAGCCGCTTCAGAATTACTGTTTACTGCAATTAATTCGCACTCTGGTAAATGCTCCCCTAACCAATGCTTGCACTGTGCTATAGCCTGGGGATGAGCATACACCGTATTAATATCACTAAGCTTAGTTGATTTACTCAATAGATAATGATGAATTCGTAAAGATACTTCACCATTAATTTTAAGCGGTGTATTAATAAAACGATCTAATGTATGCGAAACCATGCCTTCAGTTGAGTTTTCTACTGGCACAACACCATAACTAGCATGCCCAGTTTCAACAGCATGAAACACATCGGCAATTGTCGACATTGACTGAAGCTCAACAGATGCACCAAATTGTTTTAATGTTGCCGCTTGTGTAAACGAACCTTCTGGACCTAAATAAGCAACCTGTAATGGTTTTTCAGCAGCAAGACATGCTGACATGATTTCACGAAATAAACGCGCCATTTCTTTATCACTTAAAGGCCCTTCATTTCGCTCCATTACTTGACGCAATACCATGGCTTCACGTTCAGGTCGATAGAAATCGCTCACTTGTTCGCCATTAGCAATTTTAATACGAGCAACCTCTTCAGCCATTGCTGTGCGCTGGTTTAGTAACTGCTGTATTTGCGAATCTGTCTCATCGATTTGCTTACGAACCGCCTGTAAGGCTTCTTGTTCACTCATCGTCATTATCCGTGTGTTTTTTCAAATTCAGACATGAAAGAAATCAAGGCATCAACGCCTGCTTCTGGCATTGCATTATAAATGCTTGCTCGCATACCACCAACCGTTTTATGGCCTTTCAATGTTAATAAACCTGCCGCTTTCGCTTGTTTTAAAAACTGAGCATCAAGGCTATTATCGGCCAATGTAAAGGGTATATTCATCCATGATCGATATTTCACCTCGACCGGATTACTATAAAAGTTACTGTTATCAATGGCAGCATAGAGTTTACGTTGTTTACGTAAATTGATCTCAGCCATTACAGCTAAGCCACCTTGCTGTTTTAACCAATCAAATACTAAACCAGCCAAATACCAGCTGTAGGTAGCCGGCGTGTTATACATTGAACCATTGTCATCATGGATCTGATAGTCAAACATCGTTGGAGTATTATCTAGTGTATTTCCGAGTAGATCTCGTCTCACAATAACAATACAAAGTCCTGCTGGGCCAATATTCTTCTGTGCGCCCGCATAGATTAGCCCAAAACGTCTAACATCGATAGGACGAGATAATATGGTTGAAGACAGATCGGCAACAAGAGGAATATCCCCCGTATCAGGAATAGCGTCAAACTCAAGTCCGTGAATCGTTTCATTCACAGTATAGTGAACATATGCAGCATCATCAGAAAACTGCCATGTAGATTTATCAGCTATTGTTGTACAGTTATTATCAGTTGAATCAGCAACAATATTAACGTCACAATACTTTCTAGCTTCACTGATGGCTTTTTTAGACCATGCACCTGTATTGAAATAATCAGCCTTTGTCTTGCCTCGCAATAAGTTCATCGGAATCATTGAAAATTGACTCGATGCACCACCCTGCAAAAATAACACAGCATAATCATCAGGAATGCCCATTAAGGCACGCAGATCAGCCTCTGCCTGTTTAGCAATAGACGTGTATTCAGGGCCTCGATGACTCATTTCCATCACCGACATACCACTGTCATGCCAATCCAAAATTTCTCGCTGAGCTTTTTCCATCACAGCAGCAGGTAACATTGCTGGTCCTGCACTAAAATTATACGGTTTCAATAGCTTATTCTTCTGTTGTTACTTCTGTGTCATTACCTTCCGAATCGAGATCAGAGTCATCTTCTTCCTCAAGAACGCGTTCCAAACCAACTAGTTTTTCTTTCTTAGTCAGGTTGATTAATTTTACACCTTGCGTATTACGGCCGACGATAGAAACATGTTTCACAGGTGTTCGTACTAAAGTACCACCATCTGTAATCAACATAATTTGGTGTTCTTCACGAACCTGTACAGCACCAACAACAGAGCCATTACGTTCTGATGTTTGGATAGAAATGATACCGCTACCACCTCGACCTTGAACACGGTATTGTTCTAGGTCTGTACGTTTACCAAAGCCAAATTCAGTTGCGGTTAGAATCGCACCATCTTCAGGATTAGCAATAATCATTGAGATGATATCAACACCCTCAGGTAAGCGCATTCCACGTACACCACGAGAAACACGCCCCATAGAACGAACATCTGTTTCAGGGAAGCGGATAACTTTACCGTTCGAACTAAATAACATAATGTCAGATTGACCATCAGTTAATGCCACACTTATTAGTTGATCATCATCTTTTAAATCAACAGCAATAATACCGTTAGCACGTGGACGTGAATAGGCTTCTAGAGGTGTTTTCTTAACAGTTCCCGATGCTGTGACCATAAAGATATAGTTATCTGCATCAAATTCACGAACGGCCAAGATAGCGTTAATTGTTTCGCCATCTTCTAACGGTAAGATATTAACAATTGGTTTACCTCGTGCTGCACGACCACCTTGTGGTAATTCATACACTTTTTTCCAGTAAACCTTACCCGTACTTGAGAAGCATAATAAAGTATCGTGTGTATTAGCAATAAATAGATGTTCGATGAAGTCTTCATCTTTCATTGATGTCGCTGATTTACCCTTACCGCCACGACGTTGGGCTTGATACGTATCTAATTGCTGTGTTTTTGCATAACCAGCATGAGATAAGGTTACCACCATTTCTTCTTCAGTAATCAGATCTTCTAATGTTAAATCAAGGTGAGAATCTAGAATTTCTGTGCGGCGTTCATCACCGTATTCTTCTTTTACTTTTTCTAATTCACCACGAATTACAGCCATTAAATTATCTGGGTCACTCAAAATAGCGAGTAACTTGGCAATTTCTTCCAATACTTCACGGTATTCATCAAGGATCTTATCTTGCTCTAACCCCGTCAAACGATGTAACCGCATATCCAAGATGGCTTGTGCTTGAACAGGTGATAAATTGTAAGCACCATCTATCAATCCAAGTTCAGCTGCCAACCCTTCTGGTCGTGAAGCTTCAGCACCTGCTGCGCCCAGCATTTCCAGAATCATTTCTGATGCCCAACCACGAGATAACAATGCTTCTTTTGCTTCAGCTGGGTTATTTGATGACTTAATTAACTCAATTACTTCATCAATATTGGCTAGTGCAGTCGCTAGACCTTCCAAGATATGTGCACGATCACGTGCTTTGCGTAATTCAAATAATGAACGACGAGTTACCACTTCACGACGATGACGTACAAAGGCATCTAGAATTTCTTTTAAACCTAATAATTTAGGCTGGCCATTAACAATAGCCACCATATTGATACCAAACACTGTTTGCATTTGTGTCTGTTTATAGAGGTTATTGAGGACAACTTCAGGCACTTCTCCACGTTTAAGGACAACAACCATACGCATACCATCTTTATCAGATTCATCACGTAAAGCAGAAATACCTTCAATTTTTTTATCTTTTACAAGCTCAGCAATTTTCTCAAGCAAACGTGCTTTATTAACTTGGTAAGGTAATTCATGAACAACAATACTTTGTTGACCAGTACTATCATTTGTTTCAATATCAGCTCGGGCACGAATATGAACGCGTCCACGACCAGTACGGTAAGCTTCAGCAATTCCGCTTGCACCATTAATCATTGCAGCTGTTGGGAAATCAGGACCAGGAACATGCTGCATTAATCCAGCAATATCAATCTCTGGATTATCGATCATAGCTATCGTCGCATTAAGAAGTTCGGTCAGATTGTGTGGCGGAATATTCGTCGCCATACCCACGGCAATACCCGATGAACCATTCGCTAATAATGCAGGTATTTTTGTCGGTAGAACTGAAGGTTCATGTTCAGATTCGTCGTAGTTGGCAGTGAAGTCAACCGTTTCTTTTTCTAAATCAGCCAACATCTCATGGGTGATTTTTGCCATACGTACTTCGGTATAACGCATAGCCGCTGGAGAGTCACCATCGACAGAACCAAAGTTACCTTGACCATCGACCAACATGTAACGCATTGAAAATGGCTGAGCCATACGTACCATTGTGTCGTAAACAGCGGTGTCACCATGAGGATGATATTTACCGATTACGTCACCAACAATACGAGCCGATTTTTTATAAGATGAATTCCAGTTATTACCTAGTTCTCGCATCGCATAAAGCACACGTCTATGTACGGGTTTAAGCCCATCACGTACATCAGGTAATGCTCGCCCAACAATTACACTCATTGCATAATCAAGATAAGATTGTTTCATCTCATCTTCGATATTGATGGGTTCTAATTCGAAAGCAATATCAGCCATTTAATTTGTCATCCAGATAGTTAAATTTCTTAGCACGATATTATCATTTTAAGCTACCTACTGCACATTTAGTTCGAAGATGTACTATGGGCTATGTTTCGCAAAATAACCGCTTAAATCGTCTTCTATAGTCGCCAGCAACTCTTCAAGCCCCTGTTTCCAGCCTTTTACAACGTTTGGAGCGGTGGTTTCTTCGATATCAATGTCAATTCTAAGCCCTGTTTGATATAAAGCTTGTTTATTAGTTTCATCATCATTCAATAAGAAAAACTGCATTTCCAGGGTAGATTGCGGAGAAAACTGTTCTCGTTTATCGCCATAAAGCGCAGTAACCGCAACTTCTAATACTAAATCTGCAGGTCCATCATCGGTGATAACCTGACTAAATAAACCTGTTTTTTGCAACCAGCGTTGCAACTGTTCGGTAAACATTTCTTCAGGTGCAGAAAAAAACTGATGATTCATTTGGTGTTGATATTCATTGTCCCCCACCCTGAAAACAATATTTTGGCTTCTAAAATGTGAGGTAATATGAACAGGTTTTAGGCGTAGAACTCTACCCTGTTCGAATTGAGATGCAATGGCACCACGATCAACATCAACAACGTAGTAATGAGGTCCACTATCCTCCTCATTTTTACTCCCCATGCCTAAACAGCCAGTCAATAAACTCAGTGTCACCAAGATTAATGCTAGCTTATTCATCATATTTATCTTCACAAAACACCTCTTTTGTTTATCTCATGTTACAGTCACGACACTTTCAGCCGATATAATAAAGTAACTATTAATAGAATGCTTAAAATATGGAAAAATTAAAAGCTAAAATTCGTGATATTCCTGATTTTCCAAAGCCAGGAATCATGTTTAAAGATATCACTCCTCTGGTTCAAGATCCTGCTTGTCTACGAACTGCGGTATTAGAACTTATCAAACCATTTAAAGACGCTTCCATTACTGCTGTAGCAGGCATGGAAGCCCGAGGTTTTATATTTGGTAGTATTGCGGCCTGGGAGTTGGGTATTGGTTTTATTCCACTAAGGAAACCTGGCAAGCTACCCTACGACGTACAATCAGTTGCCTATAGTTTAGAATATGGCGAAGCCTGTCTCGAAGCCCATATTGATGCTATAAAACCAGGCGATCGTATATTGCTTATTGATGATCTTCTCGCTACGGGTGGCACGGCAAAAGCAAGTTGCCAATTAGTTGAAAAACTAGGTGGTGAAGTTGTTGCTTGTGCTTTTGTTATCGAATTAACCATGCTTGATGGTAAAGATCAAATTCAAGATTACCCTATCCATTCTCTTATAAAGTATTGAAAACATGAAATACCTACACTTTATTATTATTTTATTTAGCACTTTCGTTCACGCGGAACAGTTTCAGGCACCATTAACAGATACACAATGGCACGTTATTGAATCCCCATTAGAGTGTACTTTAAGTCAATCAATCACTGACTTTGGTGACGCCAAGTTTAGTCGTAAAACAGGGGAAGAGTTTCGTCTCATTTTTACATCAAAATCCTACCCTGCTACACAGTCGAATATTCGTTTTGAGATAGCTCAAGCACCTTGGCAAAATAGTGACGAACGATTAACTCTAACTTCACTGCCAACAGAGAATAATCAAACTCAATTTGTACTGCGTGGTGAGCTTGCAAAACAGGCACTGACACATATGCAAGAAGGTCGATTCCCTACTATTCGTTATCGTAGCCACAATGCCTCAGAAGAAATAAGCGCCCTTCTCTCTACTGTGCATTTAACGGACTCTATGCCTGCATTCCAACAATGCTTGGAAAATATGCATTCTGATACTTTTGAAGATATTCGTAAGCTTACACTTTATTTTGCACTTGAAGATGCGGCCTTATCAGACAGTGCTAAGACCGCACTTTCACGACTGGCTGCTTATGTGAAACTTGATGATAGTGTAAAACGTATTATGGTTAGTGGACATACTGATGATCACGGTCGAAAGCGTCTTAATATACCCTTATCTGAAGCGAGAGCTCTTAGCGTCAAAAATTACTTGGTTAATAGCGAAAAGGTTTCTGAAAATCTTATTGTAATCTCATATCATCGTGAATTTATTCCAAGTAAATCAAATAAAACCAAATCTGGCCGAGCACATAATCGTCGTGCTGAAATTGAAGTTGTACGATAGAATAGTCATTAATTTTACATTCTAAATTAGGGCTTTTTCATGGAAGAACATGCAGTTATTGCATTATCCGTTATTGGTGTTGTAGCAACACTAAGTCAATGGTTTGCTTGGTGGGTAAAATTACCCGCCATTGTTTTTCTACTTCTCGCGGGATTAGTGCTTGGTCCTCTTACTGGCTGGTTAGATCCTGATGCCTTATTTGGTGATCTACTGTTCCCCATTGTTTCACTTTGTGTAGCGATTATCTTATTTGAAGGTAGCCTTACTCTTCGTTTTGATGAGATTCGTGGCCTACAAAAAGTGGTCAGAAACCTATTAACTATAGGTGTCGCAATCATTTGGGCAATCGTTGCTATTGCCACTCATTACTTACTCGGCTTTTCATGGGCACTTTCATTATTATTTGGTGCACTAATGGTCGTCACTGGGCCAACCGTCATTGTTCCCATGCTCAGGACGGTACGTCCAAATGCAAACATTTCCAATATATTACGCTGGGAAGGTATTGCTATTGATCCCATTGGCGCGATCCTCGCTGTATTAGTATTTGAATTTATTCTGTCCAGCCAAGGTCATGGCGCGACATCCTTGAGTCATACTTTTATGACATTTGGTCAGACAGTATTTGTTGGTATTGCATTTGGCGCCATGTCCGGTTACTTACTTGGCCTTATATTGCGTAATCACCTTATGCCAGAGTATTTGCATAATGTGGCGACCTTAACGCTTGTTTTTGCAGTTTTTGCCTTATCAAATCACCTTTCTGAAGAATCCGGTTTACTTACCGTCACCATTATGGGGATCTGGTTAGCCAATATGAAAGGTGTCAATATTGATGACATTCTTGATTTTAAAGAAAGTCTTAGTATCTTACTCATTTCAGGTCTATTCATCCTATTAGCTGCACGACTCGATTTTGCTCAGTTTGAGGCTCTAGGTATGGCAGGGTTTATGTTATTCCTTGTTATTCAATTTATTGCCCGTCCCGTTAAAGTTTTTATCTCAACGCTTGGTTCAGACTTAACTTGGCAAGAAAAAACCCTTATTAGTTGGATTGG
>Ga0209495_1002552_pt1 | contig 11818 bp, 9 predicted proteins | sample EN1Hudsemesocosm_FD_184629 | JGI IMG/M metagenome (GOLD analysis project Ga0209495, IMG submission 184629) | Methane-oxidizing microbial communities from mesocosms in the Hudson Canyon - EN1E Hudson Canyon (SPAdes) (version 2) | ecosystem: Environmental > Aquatic > Marine > Cold seeps | place... | reverse complement strand
CACCTAGACCGACCGTTGTGGTGGTTTTTCCTTCACCTGCGGGTGTAGGACTGATGGCGGTGACTAAAATAAGCTTGCCGTCTTTTTTTTCAGTTAAGCTATTAACATATTCCAGTGAAATTTTAGCTTTGTAGTGGCCGTATGGATCCAGATGCTCAGCAGGAATGTCAAACTTTTCTTCAGCTAAACCAATAATAGGTTTCATTTTCGCCTTTTGAGCGATTTCAATATCAGACATTAAAGTCTCCATTAAGTATAAAAATTCTTAAACGCAAAAAGCCTGCTTCATTAATGAAGTAGGCTTTTATGCGAGTGTGGCCAGATGCGAAAAAGAGTTATTAAATGGTGCAGATCTAATCCTGCTATGGACAGCGCCAGTAGTTGGCATGTCGGAAATAGCGGGCAGTAAGTCAGCTCTACTGCTCTTTTCGCCTTTAGCCTTTAACCTTGTACCTGCTCTTAATCACTATAAACAGGGAAGCGAGAACAAAGCAGGCTGACTTTATCGCGGACAGCACTAATCACCTTGTTATCATCCATATTTTCCATCACATCGCACATTAAGTTAGCAATTTCTGTAACTTGCGCCTCTTTAAAGCCGCGAGATGTAGGGGCTGGTGTGCCTATGCGTATGCCGCTAGTGACGAAAGGTGATTCAGGGTCATTAGGCACCGCATTTTTATTGACGGTAATGTGGGCTTTGCTTAATGCAGCATCTGCCGCTTTGCCTGTAATGCCCTTAGGAATTAAGGAAACCAGCATTAAGTGGTTATCTGTACCACCCGAAACAACATCAAAGCCACGGCTGATAAAAACCTCGGACATCGCTTTTGCATTATTTAGCACTTGCTGTTGATAGGTGCCAAACTCGGGTTGCATGGCTTCTTTAAAAGCAACGGCTTTAGCTGCAATCACATGCATTAAAGGACCGCCCTGAATACCTGGGAAAATATTAGAGTTAAATTTTTTCTCTAACTCAGGGTTGCTTTTACAAATAATAAAGCCGCCTCTAGGGCCGCGTAATGATTTGTGTGTAGTACTGGTCACCACATCTGCAAAAGGGACGGGGTTTGGATATAAACCTGTTGCAACTAAACCAGCGACATGAGCCATATCTACAAAAAGATAAGCGCCAACTTTATCAGCAATATCTCTAAAACGCTGCCAGTCACAGATGCGAGAATAAGCAGAAAAGCCAGCGACAATCATTTTTGGCTTGTGTTCAAGTGCTAAGGCTTCAACTTGATCGTAATCAATATAGCCTGTCTCTGGATGTAAGCCGTATTGGATTGCATTATAAATTTTTCCAGAAAAATTAGGTTTTGCACCATGGGTCAAGTGGCCGCCATCGGCAAGACTTAAACCTAGAATAGTGTCGCCAGGCTGAACTAAAGCCATGTAAACAGCCATGTTGGCTTGAGAGCCAGAATGAGGCTGTACATTGGCATAATCCGCACCGTAAAGTTCTTTCAGACGGTCTATCGCTAATTGCTCAGCTTTATCAACATATTCACAACCGCCATAATAACGTTTACCAGGATATCCTTCTGCGTATTTATTGGTTAACTGCGAGCCTTGTGCTTCCATAACCCTGGGGCTAGTATAGTTTTCTGATGCAATTAACTCAATATGGTCTTCTTGACGTTTACGCTCTTCTTCTATTGCTTGAAACAGTTCATCGTCAAAACCTGCAATGGTCATGGAATTTTTAAACATTAATGTCTCCTAAGTTTTATATTTATTCTGGCTGGATCAGTAAGACTTGTAAATCGGCAACATTGGTTCCTGTTGCCCCTGTCATCACTAAATCCTGGGATTTTTTTAAGGCTGAATATGAGTCGTTATTACTTAATTTTTGTTCAGGGTTAATTGTTTTATTTTTTAAGCGCGTCAGTGTGCCCGGATCTACTATGCCGCCTGCTGCATCAGTTGGGCCATCACGACCATCTGTTCCGCCACTCAGGAATGTCCAGTTTCCATTTAATCCATGTTTTTCAGCGGCAATCGCAAAGGCTAATGCCATTTCCTGATTGCGTCCGCCTTGTCCTGTACCGTTAAGGGTAACGGTTGTTTCACCGCCAGCAATAATGGCTGTCATTTTGTTTAAATCATTCGCCTGGCTTTTTTTGCAGTGTAAGGCTAGCTGTTCTGCTACAACTTTTGCTTCACCTGATAAATTGGTGCTGAAAATATCAGTTTCATAGTTTAATGATTCAGCAGTTTTTTGAACAGCATTGAGACTAATACTGTTACTGCCTATGAGTGTTTGGGATGCATTTTTAAAGCAAGAGTTATCTGCTTTTGGCGTTTCATCAATTTCGCCCTTGAGGCCTTTGTCCAATAACTGCTGAACGCTTATAGGGACTTTGCTCCAGATGTTGTTATTTTTGAGTATCTGTATTGCCTCTGCAAAGGTACTGTTATCAGCTACAGTTGGCCCGCTGGCTATGCTGCCTAAGTCGTCACCTAAAACATCAGATAAAATTAAGGCATGTAAGTCGGCAGCTGAGGCCAGTTTTGCTAAATGGCCACCTTTTAACTGGGATAAATGTTTTCTTACCGTATTGATTTGATTAATACTGGCGCCACTGGCTAATAATAAATCAGTGCTTGCCTGTTTGTCCTGTAGCGTTAAACCTTTTGCCGGGTAGGGAATAAGAGCAGAGCCCCCACCTGAAATAAGGACTAAGACCAGTTCATCGGCTTTGCTCTCCTTTAGTTGCTCGGCTATACGTTGGGCGGCTTTTAATCCAGCTGAATCAGGTAAAGGATGGCTTGCGGCTATCACCTCAATATTTTCTAAATGCGCTGCATTTCCATAATTGGTAATTGCCAGTGGGGTGTTAGCCCAGTATTGTGCGGGAATTATTTCTGTTGCCGCTTTAGCCATTTTACAAGCCGCTTTACCAAAAGCAATAATATGTATATTTTTCCAGTGGCCTACACGTTTTTTTGTAGGATCATTTGAATCTAAAGCAATTTCAAGCTTGTTTGCATTGAAAGTCAGGTGCTCTTTGACCGCTTGATAGGGATCAGCCGCAGTGATGCCTGCCTGAAAAATAGTGAGAGCATCTTGACGCAAAGATTCAAATGATGAATTCATACTTTAAGAATTAAGCCATTTCTTTTGCTAATTTAAAGATAAGTTCTGCATCCAGCGCTTGTTTGTTATCTTCAAATAATTTTGCGATACAGGCACGATGTAAGGCTAGTTTAAGCGTGCCAAAACCAATGGCTCCCCATACGATAGTGCCATGACGCTTAACACCTTTATCTAGCATATCAGTACCACCAAGCCCTAGAGGCGGCGTCGCGTTTGCATCGGCAATCACTTCAATATTAGTATTGTTTTGCCAGTGTTCTGGTTTTAATAATTGAATGCCTGCCGCACCAGTTGCCAGGATGATATTGGCATCTTTGACGGCGTCCCCTCGTGCATCACTATCAGGCGCTTCAACAGCGGTCAAATCAACGTTAAAGCGTTTTTTCATGTTAAAGCAGGCTTCTTCAGCACCAAAAATATGCCGAGAGGTAATGGAGACTTCTGCGCCTTCCTGTGCAAACATGGCTGCAGCACGCTGACCCACTGGCCCTGTACCGGCTAAAATAACCACTTTTTTACCGGCAAGTGAAGTACTAGTGGCAATTTTGGCAACGGCGGCAGCGGCAGTAGTATTGCTACCATTGCTATCAAGCATGACAGAGACTTGAAAGCCTGGGAAAAAATGTTTTTGTACCGCGTTGAACAATCTTTGGCCAGCACGAATATTGCTTCCACCCACAAAGATAGCTGTATTTTTTTTATCTTTAGGTGCACGGGTAAAAATTGTTCCTTCAACTAGTGATGAAATATTGTCTGGTGTTAATCCTCCATGAGGAATCACATGATCTGCACCACCATCGTATGCTACAACAGTATCAAATGAAGATGGATGAGAGTCAGTATCAAACTGGAATAACAGCTTTTTCATTTTTAGCCTTTATTTTGCCTTGTTAGGGTAGTTCTGGAATGTTAAGCCGAGATATTATACCTTAATAATTGACTTTGATTTAATTGTGGTATTTTTAATAAAAATGGCTGGTTGAATCGTGCTGTATTAGCTATTATCTGTATACTGTATTCAGTGAAAGTGCTTTGGCTGCTTTCTTGTTAATTTAATGTGATCAAATAGATAGGAATAAAAATGAAAACCCCCGTAGATATTGCTGTGACTGGTGCAGCCGGACAGATTAGCTATTCATTGCTTTTTCGTTTGGCAGCTGGTGATTTGTTAGGTCCAGAACAGCCAATAATCTTACACTTACTGGAGATTACCCCGGCAATGGACACTTTGAAAGGTGTGGTCATGGAATTAAATGATTGTGCCTATCCTCTGTTGCGAGAGGTTATCATGACGGATGATCCTAAAGTTGCTTTTAAAGATGTTGATTACGCTTTTCTGGTCGGAGCAAGACCGAGAGGACCAGGAATGGAGCGTAAAGATTTATTGCTATGTAATGCAGAAATATTTTCCGTTCAGGGTAAAGCTTTAAACGAAGTGGCAAACCGCAATGTAAAAGTATTGGTGACAGGTAACCCAGCAAATACCAATGCGCTTATTGCAATGAAAAATGCGCCTGATTTAAGTCCTTTTTGTTTTTCAGCGATGATGCAGTTAGATCATAATCGATCTATTTCTCAATTGGCGGAAAAAGCAGGCGTTACTTCTAGAGAGATCTCAAATGTTGTGGTATGGGGAAATCATTCCTTAACGCAATACCCTGATTTACATCACGCAAAAATAAAAGAACAAGAAGCTTTATCTTTAGTGGGAGACGATTGGTTTAAAGATGAATTTATCCCAACTGTTCAGCAACGTGGTGGGGCTATTATCAAAGCCAGAGGTCAGTCTAGTGCGGCTTCTGCTGCAAGTGCCGCTATTTCTCATATGAATACATGGATTTTTGGTACAGAAGAAAATGACTGGATGAGTATGGGAATGGTGTCGGATGGTAGTTATGGCATTGAAAAAGGTTTGATGTTTTCTTTTCCTGTTACCGTGGTTAAAGGTTATGTCAACATTGTTCAGGACCTAGAGCTAAACGATTTTTCTAAAGAAAAATTACTTGCTACAGAAGCTGAATTAAAACAAGAAAGAGAAGCCATTAAGCATTTGTTTTAAATAACAGCATTAAGGATTTATCGGTAGTTGATTTCATAGTCCCAGGCAAATCAGGGGCTATGAAAAGAACGAGCTAGGAGCAATGGGGAAGGCTTTATTACCACTGCTCATCAAATATTGTTGTTATATTTCATGTTGTTGCATATTCCTTGCCTGCTTTATCCATGACTGAAAATTTGGGTGATGTAAAACCACGATTACTCATCCTGCAACGACAACTTATGATAGACTAACTTCTGGGCTTAGGGCTGGCCGGAGTCACAGATAGCCTGCTTAGCATATCCGTTGGTCTGGGGAATATTGAGGATATAAAGAGATATCATAACTACTCAGCGTAAAATGATGGGTACAGCTCTGAACCCAACCCCCGCAAGGGAGGGCTTAAAATCAAGCCCAGTTAATACAACATTGAGGGGATATGACTACATTTTTCAAATTGCTCTGATTAGTTACGGGATATTTTTACTAATGGCTTATAAAAAGGTGATATATGATTGTAGCTATTGCAAATAACTTGTTGAGTGATAATGCTCGGCTATTAAAAACTGAAGTTTCAAAGGCTGCATATCAAGGCGTTTTAATCGCTATAGTCACTATTATTGTTGCCACGCTCTCTGTTTGTTATTACCAGAATGGTGAAATCACAATTGTAGGAGTGATTCAGGCTCAAAAAAATAATTTTGCAATATGGGTATTAGATTGCGTTCCTTTTATCTTTGGGATTTGGGGGCAGTATTCCAGTTCTATCGTTGCTTATCAAGCGAGTGCACTTATTTTTGACCAGACTCAAGAGTTACGGTCCCGAGCAGAAAATCTTGAAAAACAAGCAAACTATACTGCAACTCATGATGCTGTTACGGATTTACCCAATAGGGGTTTGTTTTATGACAGAGTTGAGCGAGCTATTTTATCGGCAAACAATAAAAATGAATTATTAGCCATTCTATTAATTGAAATAGCCAATTTTAATGAAGTGTACGATACGCTTGGCCGAAATAGCAGCGACCAAATTCTTAAGCAAGTTTCATCACGGTTGCAAGGTGTTGTACTGGGGGAAGATAGTGTTGCCAGAATTGATGGCAATATATTTAGTATTTTACTCACGGATCTTACAGAGACAATGGAAGTTGAATTGTTAGCACAGCATATTCAAAAAGCATTGGAACCGGCATTTATTATCGAACGTTTAAGTTTTGCTGTGCATGCTAACATTGGTATTGTCATTTTCCCGGAACATGGTGAGGATGTTGATACCTTGGTTCAGAAGGCGGGTGTTTCCTTATATGTTGCAAGCAAAGCTAATGAAGGCTATGCAGTTTATAAGCCGTCATTTGATGAGCATAGTCCTCGTCGATTAACCTTGATGAGTGAGTTGAGGCATGCAATAGAAAGAAATGATCTTGAGCTTTATTATCAACCCAAAGTTTCTATGCAAACAGGGTTGTTATATGGTGCAGAGGCTCTAGTGCGCTGGCATCATCCTAATCATGGCTTTATTTCCCCAGATGAATTCATTCCAATGGCTGAGCGTACCCGGATGATTAAGTCTTTAACATTGTGGGTGCTGAAAGAAGCGTTTAAGCAATGTTCAGAATGGAGGAAACAAGGCAAAGAGTTGATTGTTTCAGTTAATTTATCAGCTAAGGATCTTCATGACCCAGAATTGCCCGATCTAATCGCGGGTGTAGCAGCATCGACAGGTGTTCACCCCGAGTGGATTGTGCTAGAAATTACAGAGGGGTCAGTTATGTCAGACCCTGATGCCACCTTATGTATTCTTCGTAGGCTCGATGAAATGGGGTATATGCTTTCTATTGATGATTTTGGAACGGGGTATTCATCCCTGGCCTATTTAAAAGAGATGCCATTAACTGAGCTAAAAATTGACCGTTCATTTGTTCAAGATATTTTGATTACAGAAAATGATGATGTCATTGTTAATGCAACGATAAACCTGGCTCATAACCTGGGCCTCCAGGTCACGGCTGAGGGTGTTGAAAGTGAAGAAGTTTTTGATAGGTTAAAGGATTATGGTTGTGATATTGCTCAGGGCTATTTGCTAAGTAAACCAAAAGCTGTAGTGGATTTCAATAAATGGATGGATGAAGGTCGCTGGCCGTTAGCTTGATTAACGATTGAATGCTAATGATATTTTACTAAAATACAGCATTAGCCTGTTTAAAGGCTGGGCTTGAGTGTAATGGATTATAGAAATTGGTAAATTATATTTCATGGCTATTAACAAAGCACTGCTTAGCAGAAAACTAGCCCATCTTGTTCCATGCTCAAGCGCGTACATACCTGCCTATAGGGTTACAGCACTGTATGCGTTCCCACCGAATATGGTCACTGCCATTAAGTTAAGGGATTAGTCCGTTGGGGCGCAGTGCTTTAGCCTGCATTCATAGCTAAAAATAGCAGGTTAAAGAGAATACTTTCACAGTATCTAAAGCACTACGCCCCATGTTGTATTTCTCTTAACTTAATGGCAGTGACCAATACGATGGTACAAACGAGAGATCTTCCCTACCCCCTCTTTGCTAAACCAGTAGTGCCTCAAAATCTCTATCCGAAAAATATTTTTCTTTAAAATATAATTTTAACCAGGCATCGGTATCAATATTCTTTTCAGTTACCTTATGTATTTTTGCCAGGCGGTTGCGCACAGAATGATGGGGTAAAATTAATAATTCTATATCCGCCATAGAAACCTGGTTTTCTGGGGATAACTCCTTATTATTGATAATGTTATATAGCTGAGCCTTTTTAAATCCCAGATTGTAATTAAGTTCTTCTCTTAATTCTAAAAACAACGGTAATAACTCTATCCCCCTGCACGAAGTATCTAATAATGATTCAAGGCGCGTTAATAATTGGTTAACGGCATATCGGTATATATCAGCTTCCCTGACTAACAAGCGTGTAGCAATTGACTGTATCGCAGTTCTATCATCAGAGGTGAGACGCATGGAAACAATGTGTTTACGGTCATTCATTCTATTTATAGGTAAATAAAGGTCAAATTAACCATCATAAAATAGAGCAGTAATGTGACATTGTAGTTACAGAGGAGAAATAAAAATCAAAAAAATAGGTATGTAATACGTTTCATGAAACTGAAATATTTCGTTAACAATAATGAAATATTGAAAACACATAATAACGGCAATTTCTTAATTCGGGGCTGTAATACATTTCACATGACTTTAATTGAACTGTCATTTTGATTTAAAAAAAACATGTGAGAATGTGCCCACGTTCAGAGTTCGGGATAAGAGCTTGGTTTGACAAGGGTCATAGAGCGGCTGATTTTTTAGATGGTCAGGATGTCATCAATCAGTCGCTGAACCAAGGAAAGTTTCTTTGTCGGGTTTTACAAAGTTGCCAAACCTATCGTGAGGTAGGGACGGAAAGCTACGGATCTTAATAAGATGGCCGGGTTGCGATTCATTTGTATGAGTATGCGCCCCGGCTTTTTTTATGCTTATTTTATAGTTATTAATATTAGTTTTTTGAGGACAACATGAAAAATTTTACAAAAACGATGATTGCAGCAACGCTTGCTTTAGGTGCTGTTTCGGCAAATGCGAGTATTTTAACAAGTACTGCAGATATGTCAGGTGAAGCCTGGTTATCAGTTTATGACTCTACTTCAGCGCAAACTTTTACCCTTGATTTAGGTGTTGCAGGCGTAACAGCGGGTTCTTTATATAATGACAGAGCTACAGCAGGTAGCTTGGTCAATGTAGATTTGACTCAGTTCTCTGATTGGAATGCTTTTTTATCAATAGCTAACCTGGCAACTACACAATACTTAGTTGCAGCAACGGGTGTTTCTGAATTTACACCAAAGGTCATGGTTACGGGTAGTAATGCTACTAAATTTGATGGATTTTCATTTGCGACTATGGGTGCCATAGCGAATAAGATTGGTAATCATGTAGCAACCGTGAATGGAGATTCTGCACATTCTCAGGATCCTAGTTTTAATGATACAACTCTAGTTGTTGATGGTGATGGTCATACAGGTCAACACAATGAGGGTGCTGGTTCTAATTTGTTATGGGGTGGAGCTGCTTATAATCCTAATGCAGACTATGGTAGTGCTGCTGATTTTCAATTAGCAACTATAGATTCAGCTACTTTTTCTGGTACTCAATCTCAATTTTCTGGTCAATGGGAACTGGCTGGTAATAGCTTGACATTAGGTGTTTCTGCTGTACCCGTACCTGCTGCTGTCTGGATGTTCGGTTCTGCATTATTAGGTTTAGCCGGTGTTAGCCGTAAGAGAAAAACAGTTTAAATCTTTTTTAATACTTGAGTAATAAAACTTATGAAAAATTTAATTTTAGGTACAGCGATTTCAGCTGTGATGATGTCTGGGGCAGCAAATGCTGCAATCTCGGTGGATGCTACTACAGGCTTACCCCTTATTAATACTACAGACACTAACGTAGTCTATTTATCGGGTGCTTCTGCTGCCCGTAAATTTATGGAAGAGTTATTTACCAATACAGGTGTAGCGCCTGCAGAAGCAATTTGTGACAGCACTAAGCCAATCTGGAAATATAAAGACAGCATTAATGGTAAAAAACAAAATGCTTATTTATGTGAATTGAGTACAGCAAACCTGGCAATCTCTGGTTTGGCTAAACCCAATCTATTAATTTACAAGCGTAGTGAAGGCGGTTCTGCACAAGGTGTAAGCCCGATTATTGCAGATGCTAAAGGCTTGGCAACAGCGGCAATTGAATTTCTTAAAATTAATAACACAGCGTGTACATTAGGTGCAGCTCCAGTTGTAGGTGTTTCATTAGGTAGTATTACCTGTGCTTATGATCTGGCTGATGCAACTAAGTTTGATGTTGCTATTCCAGATTTTGGTGTATCAGATGTGGATCCTGGGCAATTTAAGGGAGACAATAGACCTACTGGTTTTGATGATGTTTCTGCTGATGATGTAGGTTTAATGAATGTACAAGGAACTGCAGCAGCTGTGTTTGGTATTCCAGTAACCACTAGCTTGCGTAATGCCTTACAAGAAGCACAAATGCTAACAGGTGATGTGCCTGCAACTTGTGTGGTTGGTGATGAGACAGAAACTTGTATGCCTACTTTAAGTAAAGCACAAATTGCCAGCATTTATACAGGTAAGGTCAATAGCTGGGATCAGTTAATGATCGGAGCGAGTCCTTTATTTACAGGTGCAACTGTTAAACCTGCTTCTCCACGTGTGCATATCTGTCGTCGTGTTAATGGTTCGGGTACTCAAGCACAACATGGTATTAAATTCTTGAACTCTCCATGTTCTGATGTAGCATCAGGTCCAGCAACTGATCAAGGCGTTCCAGAATTTTTCCCTGTGACTCAAGTGCATGCACTATCTGCATCAGGTGATGTGACTGACTGCTTAAATGAGTTGGAAGCAGGTGTTGATACCGCGGGTAATGGCTTTAACAATACTTACCCTGGTCAACGTTGGGCTGTCGGTATTCAATCTTTAGAGAAAAATGCTAATTTAGCTGATGACTTCCGTTTTGTTAAAGTGGATGGTGTCGCACCAACGCTAGCAAATGTGGCTAACGGTAAATACTATGACTGGGTTGAGTTAACTTTTCAGTACAGCAATACTCATGCTTGGGCAACTGATGGACAAGCTATCGCTGATGCAGTGATCGCTTCTGCAGGTAACCCTGTTGTGTTAGCGGCTCTTAATGCTAAGTTTAACCATAGCTTTGGTCAAAGTGGCATGATGGCAGTACCTACTATCTATCCAGTAGCGGCTGATGGTGAGTTGGATTTGGCTGCTCCTGTTAATCCTTATACACATGCTACTGAAGCTGCTGGCGTAGAAAACTGTCGTGTTCCTGCGGTATTAGGTGGTGAGTTACAGTTATAAATCAGGATGAATTAAGCATTCGCTAGAGTCAGGGACGGCTCTGTCAATCAGGCTTAGGTATCGCAACGGTATCTGAGCCTGATCTTTTTTATAAGAAACAATAAACCTGAATCTAAATGTTAGCTAGTTTAAAAATCACACCACCTTCTTTTAAAACAGTCCTTCTGTTTTTTGTGCTATCTGCACAATCAATAATAGGCTATGCAAATGAAGCGGAACAATCAGGTTTTGATTTATGGGAATTAAGAGTTAAGGGTAATACCTTATTGGAGCGCTCAGAAATAGAAAGAACAGTTTATCCCTTTTTAGGGCCGAAAAAATCAATAGATGTTGTTGAGCAAGCTAGATCTACTTTGGAATACCTATTCCAAATGAAAGGTTATAAAACAGTATCAGTCGATATTCCAGAACAAGATGTAGTGAAAGGCGTGGTGTATTTGCAAGTAGTAGAAGGCAAAATTTCACGTTTACGGGTTAAAGACTCGCATTATTTTTCACTGGGTAAAATTAAAAGTGCAGTTCCCGCATTGGCTGAGGGCAACGTACCTAATTTAACAGAAATGCAGAAGCAGCTGACAGCGTTAAGTAAACAAACGGGGGATAGAAAAGTTATTCCTATTATGCGTGCAGGTAAAACACCGGGCACATTGGAAGTCGATTTAAAGGTTAAAGATGAATTGCCATTACATGGCAGTGTAGAGTTAACTGGACGTAATTCACAAGATACCTCAAGGACACGAGTTACAAGCTCATTGAG
>Ga0209495_1002550_pt1 | contig 11834 bp, 7 predicted proteins | sample EN1Hudsemesocosm_FD_184629 | JGI IMG/M metagenome (GOLD analysis project Ga0209495, IMG submission 184629) | Methane-oxidizing microbial communities from mesocosms in the Hudson Canyon - EN1E Hudson Canyon (SPAdes) (version 2) | ecosystem: Environmental > Aquatic > Marine > Cold seeps | place... | reverse complement strand
CCTCGTTCAGCTGAATCACTTATTGCTGGCCTGCCCTTAGTTAATAATAAATTAACACCTGCATTATTTATAACTTCTGCCGAACGCGCAGGCTTTTCTAGCAAGCTAATTAAACGGCCATTGGACAAAATATCCAACTTGGTTTTACCCGCTGTTTTACTGTTAAAAAATAATAAATCTTGTGTCTTAATCTCAAAAGATGATGATCAACTGCGTATTATTTTGCCTGAATCAGATAATGGTGAAAAAAATGTCAGTTTAGATGAGTTACAAGAGGAGTATCTTGGCTCTGCATTCTTCATTCAAGTTAATCATCAATTCGATGATCGTACTGCACATTCTGCAACACCCAAAATTAAGCACTGGTTTTGGGATGTTATATTTAAATCTTGGCCTATTTATACTGAAGTTTTAGTTGCCTCACTACTTATTAACCTTTTTGCGCTTGCTTCACCGTTATTTGTCATGAATGTGTATGACAGGGTTGTTCCTAATCACGCCATTGATACGCTATGGGTACTCGCTATTGGAGTGACTATCGTTTACCTGTTTGATTTTATGATGAAATTATTGCGGGGCTATTTTATTGATATTGCAGGAAAACGATCGGACATTATTTTATCAGCCAATATTTTTGAAAAAGTACTTGGTATTAAAATGGAATCACGTCCTGCTTCTGTCGGCGCATTTGCCAATAATTTGCATGAATTTGAATCCTTTAGAGACTTCTTAACCTCAGCTACATTAACAACCCTAATAGATTTACCTTTTCTATTTATTTTTGTTGCTGTTATATATATGTTGGGGGGAGATTTAGCACTTATACCCTTGGCCGTTTTACCACTTGCGATTATTGTTAGCCTTATGGTGCAAAAACCATTAAAAAACACCATTAATGAGTTGTTTAAATTTTCCGCCCAAAAAGGCGCTACTTTAATTGAATCCTTAACAAATCTTGATTCAATTAAAAGCTCAGGCGCTGAAAGTCAGATTCAAAGTCAATGGGAACAAAATATTGGTCAGATTGCACGCCTTAGCCTTAAGTCACGTTTTTTATCTGCAATCGCCGTTAATTTTTCAACGTTCCTTCAGCAATTAGCTTCTGTTGCCGTGGTCATTTTAGGTGTATATAAAATATCTGAAGGTGATTTAACCACTGGTGGACTTATAGCATGTACTATTTTGACAGGGCGCGCCCTAGCACCTGTTTCACAAGTTGCCTCTTTATTAACGCGCTACCATCAAGCACACGCATCATTAAGCTCATTAAACAAAATGATGTCGATGCCTGTTGAACGTGAAACAGATAAACCTTTTTTACATCGCCCTTCTTTTAAAGGCAGTATTGAATTTAAAAACATTAGCTTTAGCTACCCTGACCAACCTATTAAGGCTTTAGATAATGTTTCTTTTACAATTAATGCAGGTGAACGTGTTGGTTTTATCGGCCGTATTGGTTCAGGAAAAAGTACCATCGAAAAACTAATGCTTAAACTTTATGAGGCACAGGAAGGCTCAATTCTTATTGATGGCACAGATATAAGACAGATTGATCCATCAGATCTACGTCGCCAGATTGGTTATGTTCCCCAAGATATATCTTTAATGTACGGCAGTGTTAAAGATAACATTACACTTGGTTCTCGTTTTGCTGATGACAAAGCTATATTACGCGCTGCTGAAACAGCAGGTGTTACTCATTTTGTAAACAAACACCCTGCTGGATTCGATTTACCCGTAGGTGAACGAGGCTCTGCTCTTTCTGGAGGACAGCGGCAAAGTGTTGCAGTAGCCAGAGCATTATTATTATCCCCTCCTATGTACATTATGGATGAGCCAACTAACTCTATGGATAACAGTACAGAGGAAGCCTTTAAGCAAAGGTTTTCTCAACACTTAAACGCCCAAACATTGATTTTAATTACACACCGAGCATCATTACTGGCCTTAGTCGATCGATTAATTGTTCTGGATGGTTCTAAAATCGTTGCGGATGGCCCAAAAGCAAATGTACTGGATGCCTTAAAACAAGGACAGATCAAGGTTTCAGGATAAAATCATGTTAAATAAACTATCAGATTTAAAAAACAATTACCAACATCAAAGCGAAGACCAAGACTTCTTGAGTGATATTAATTCAGCAAACTTTCAAGGTGCATCAATACAGAGTCATTTAATTTTATGGCTTTCTTTTAGTTTTGTCATTATCGCTTTAATCTGGGCTAATTATGCGACACTGGATGAAGTCACCAGAGGTTCGGGAAAAACTATCCCTTCCAGTCAAATCCAAATCGTACAAAACCTGGAAGGCGGAATCCTTTCCGATATTTTAGTACAAGAAGGTGATCAAGTTGAAAAAGGCCAAGCCCTATTAAAGTTAAACCCCGTCAGGTTTGCCTCATCATTTAATGAAACTAAACTAAAATATTATGAATTACTTGCGACTACAGCGCGTTTAACCGCTGAAGTTAATAATGAGCCCCTTATTATTCCCGATGAAATACTTCAACATCATCCCAGCATAGCCAGTGATACAAAGTATTTATTAATTTCACGTCAGAATGAGTTAAAAGCAAATAAACGAATACTTGAAGAGCAAATCCAACAAAAGAAACAAGATATTATTGAATTAAATTCTAAAACCGCCCAAATTTCCAGAAGCTATAATTTATTAAGAAAAGAACTCAAAATGTCTGAGCCTCTTGTTGCTGAAGGTGCTATGTCTCAAGTTGAAATCTTACGTTTACAGCGAAGTACCAATGATTTAAAAGGTGAATTATCTTCAGCACGCTTATCTATTCCTAGAATAAAATCTTCCTTAAACGAAGCTAAAAATAAACTCGCTGAACTTGAAATCCGCTTTCATACCGAAGCCCTTGAAGAGTTAAACCTTGCCAAAGCAGAATTAGAACGCATATCAACAACTGTTTTAGCGCTAGAAGACAGAGTAACTCGTACTAAAATAATATCTCCTGTTAAAGGCACTATTAAACAGCTAAAAGTTTCAACCATAGGCGGCGTCATTAAACCTGGTATGGACTTGATTGAAATTGTGCCATTGGAAGACTTGCTTCTTATTGAAGCAGAGGTTAGACCTGCTGATATTGCTTTTTTATATCCGGGACAAAAAGCAATGGTAAAATTAACTGCTTACGATTTTTCTATTTATGGTGGACTAGAGGCTGAACTAGAACATATCAGTGCTGACACCATTATTAATGAGGAAGATGATAAAAGTTATTACCTGATCAGATTAAAAACAAAAAAGAATTACCTTGAAAAAAATGGAGAACGGCTTAATATAATCGCTGGCATGACTGCCGATGTAGATATATTAACAGGTAAAAAATCAGTACTAGACTATTTACTTAAGCCTATTCTAAAAGCAAGAAACAATGCCTTAAGAGAACGCTAAAATAGAACATGGAATCAGGGACATTGCGTTGAAAAAACTCTTAATTTTTTCTGATAATGAAGAATTAATCATATTCTGCAAGGAATCTTTAGCTCCTCATTATCAAATTGATATTGTTAATATCTTTTTGCCAAGCTTAACTGCAGATATAGCCGTTATCGATGCCAATAAAACCACACAAAATAAAACCTTACTGTCCCAGTTTAATAAAATCAATATTCGCTGCCTTATTCTTGGTGATCAATGGTCTGATAAACAACAAATTGAAGTCTTTGTTCATGGCGCAGCTGGTTATTGTAATAAAAGTATAAGCAATACGCTTTTAGCTCAAGCCGTTGAATTTATCTTAAAAGGTGATATATGGATCCAACGTCATCTTGTTTCTAAAATTATTGGTTCATTAGTTCAAATGAAATCAACGGCAATTGAAACCAATTTAGAACAACAAAAAACTGATTCTGCTAACTTATTATTAACACTCTCTAACAGAGAGCTTGATGTTGCAAAAATGATCAGTTTAGGTGATAGCAATAAAGCAATAGCCTCCTCCTTATCTATTTCTGAACGAACTGTTAAAGCACATTTAACATCTATCTTCAAAAAGACTCAGGTTCGCGACCGCCTACATTTAGCCTTATTTATCAAGGATTTTAATTGATTAGCCAAACTAAATAGGCTATCGTTACCGCACTTTTCTTACTGATTATAAATACGGATATGAATCTTAAACATTCTCTTAGCATTAGTAGCTTACTTGCACTTAGTCTTTGTTCTGCTCAATCATCAGCTCAATCTTTACAACAAGCAATACAAAGAACGATTGATGAAAACCCACAAATCCAATCAGCTAAGTCAGAACGTTCTGCTGTTGAGAATGAAATAGACCAGGCAAAATCAGCCTATTTTCCAACCATTGATATTTCTGCAGGAATAGGTTGGGAGCAGTCAACAAACCCGACAACGCGAGCTAGAGGTGATGGAACCGTTTCGTATGGTCGTGAAGAAGCCGCTATCCAATTAAAACAAATGATTTTTGACGGTATGGCAACTCCCAGTGAAGTTAATCGTCACAAAGCAAGAACCAACGCCAAAGCCTACACAGTTTTTGGTCAATCTGAAATCACGGGGCTTAATGCCGTTGAAGCGTACATTAACGTCCTTCGTCGTGAAGAATTACTCGCCTTGGCAGAAGAAAACTTAGCTATTCACAAAAAAACTAATAAACAGATTTCATTACGTAGTGAGCGTGGCATAGGTAAACGTGCAGATTCAGAACAGTCAAGCGGTCGACTAGCCCTTGCTGAGAAAAACACAATATCCGAAATAGGTAATCTTCAAGATGCAAAAACTGCATTTTTAAGAGTTGTTGGAGAACTTCCAACTAACTTACAATCGATTACGCCTCCAACTGAAGCTTTACCTGCTAATTTGGAAGCAGCTGTTGAGCAAGCTATTGCTAACCACCCTATTCTAAAATCAGCCAATGCCGATATTGATTCAGCATTTGCTCAACACGATACAGCTAAAGCAGCTTATTTTCCTCGTTTAGACTTTGAAGCCAGTGCTTCTCATAATGTTGACTTAGATGGTATTCAAGGGAAAAATGAAGATGCTACCGCTATGTTACGTTTTAAATACAATATATTTAATGGTGGTAAAGATATAGCGCGTCGCAAAGAAACAGCTAAATTAATCAACCAAGCTAAAAATATTAGAGATAATACCTTTAGACAGGTTGTTGAAAGCATGCGCTTATCATGGGTTGCTCACCAAACTTTAAAAAGCCAATTGAATTTCTTTAAACATCACAGAGATTCAAGTATTAAAAGTAACGCAGCTTATCAAAAACAATTTAATATCGGTCAACGTTCGCTATTAGATTTATTAGACTCAGCGAATGAAATGTTTGTTTCTAAAAGTTCTTACACAAATGCTAAATATGATGAAATTTTTGCACAATATCGTATTTTAACTAGCAAAGGTTCATTAAATAAGTTCTTAGATATCAAATTACCAGAAGAGTCTAAGACGCTTTAAAACCAATCATTAAAATAGCTATTTTTATTGGTAACAGGCAATGCTATTAAATTTAGCTTTTGTAGCCTTGATGAAACAACGTGGAATCAAGGTTTCGCTGAAATTTCCCTTGATTTCGTTTTACTACATCAAGGCTACGATTTTACTCTCTTTTACCTGTGGTTAAGTAATAGCCATAAAATATTTTAAAGTCATCAGACTTTTCCAGCGCGCCCCCTTTTTCTTTAGCAAATTTCAAAGCACTTCTCATATATTTACAAGCTCTTCATTCGTTTCATCTTCCGTCTTTTGTCTTTCCTCTTTATAATAGTAGTAATCTAAATACATTACATAAATAGTAAAAGAGGAATAATCAATATGTCTGTACAAAAAATGGTTGATCTAGATTTATCAGGTAAACGCGTTTTAATTCGTCAAGATTTAAACGTACCTGTTAAAGATGGCAAAGTTACCAGTGACCTTCGTATCCAAGCAAGTGTTCCAACCATTGAAAAAGCACTAAGTGCTGGCGCAGCAGTTATGGTTATGTCTCACTTAGGTCGTCCGACTGAAGGTGAGTTTGACGAAGCTTCTAGTTTAAAGCCCGTTGCAGATCAACTATCAAAGTTGTTAGGAAAGCCTGTCCGTTTAGAAAAAGAATGGTTAGAAGGCATTTCTATCGAAGCGGGTGAAGTTGTTCTTTGTGAAAATGTTCGCTTCAATGTTGGTGAAAAGAAAAACAATGATGAGCTAGGTAAAAAAATGGCTGCATTATGTGATGTTTTTGTAATGGATGCTTTTGGTACAGCTCACAGAGCACAAGCCTCTACACATAGCGTTGCTAAATTTGCTACTGTTGCTTGCGCCGGCCCTCTTTTAGCTAATGAACTTGATGCTTTAGGCAAAGCTCTTAATCAACCAGCACAACCTTTAGTTGCAATTGTTGGTGGCTCTAAAGTTTCTACAAAATTAACTGTACTAGAATCTTTATCAACTAAAGTTGACCAACTTATTGTTGGCGGTGGTATTGCTAATACATTTATTGCTGCTGCAGGTTATTCTGTAGGTAAATCTCTTTACGAAGAAGATTTAATTGATGAAGCAAAAAAATTAATGGCTGCAGCTAAAGCTGCTGGATCAGATATTCCTGTTCCAACCGATGTTGTTTGCGCTAAAGAATTTTCTGATACTGCAGCGGCAACTATCAAAAATGTTGCTGATGTTGAAGCTGATGACATGATCTTAGATATAGGCCCAGAAACATCTAAGCTATATGCTGAAATGTTAAAATCAGCTGGAACTATTGTTTGGAATGGTCCTGTTGGCGTATTTGAAATAGATCAATTTGCTGAAGGTACAAAATCTATGTCAGAGGCAATTGCTGACAGCTCGGCTTTTTCTATTGCTGGTGGTGGTGATACTTTAGCAGCGATTGATAAATACAATATTAAAGACAAAGTTTCTTACACTTCAACTGGTGGCGGTGCTTTCCTTGAGTTTTTAGAAGGAAAAGTATTACCAGCCGTTGCTATTTTAGAAGAAAGAAACAAATAAGATTTACCTTTGAAAGTAGAGCTGTTTTAAACAACTCTACTTTCAACTTTAATCATCAATAAGAATATTAATTCTGCTTCCTTACCGAGTGATTAACTCGAACATTACCCCCTACTTTTCTAAGTATTTTTCTACGCTCCAATCGACGACAATCTAATAACCGCCATCAGTTATAGCTAATATGACAAATTATTTTTGTTAAAAGATACATTAAAATTGCCATATCTATTATTTATTTATATAATGATCAGTTCTCTTTTATATAAGCAACTCTTTTTGCAAATATAATTTGACGAGATCAATTCAAATTTAATAAGGTTTTTAAAAATGGCTCGAGTTACCATTGAAGATTGTTTAGAAAATGTTGAAAATCGTTTCAAACTAGTTTTATTAGCTAGCAAAAGAGCGCGTCAACTATCAAAAGGTGCGGATGAATTTATTCCTCGTGGCAAAGATAAAGACACTGTTCTTGCTTTACGTGAAATTGCGGAAGGTCATGTAACTGAAGATAATATTGATCTTTTACATAATGTCGGCGATCGCTTTGCAGACGAGCAACAACGTCCTGATACAATTCCCGACAATATAAGCTAAACACTATGGCAGAGGCAGTCGTTACTGATTTTTCACCAGAAGTAAGTTCCCCTGAACAAACATTGCTCAGACAACTACATTCAATTATTGACGGCTACCTCAACAAAGAACAAGTAGATTCAATTATCCGCGCCTACCACTTTGGCGCAAAAGCTCATCATGGGCAATTTCGTAAAAGTGGCGAAGCTTATATTTGCCACCCTCTATCCGTTGCTATCACACTTGCTGAAATGCACATGGATACCCAAGGTGTTACAGCAGCAATTCTACATGATGTTGTAGAAGACACCCCTATCACCAAAGAACAAATTGCTGAAGAATTCAACCAAGATGTTGCTGATTTAGTTGATGCGGTTACCAAACTAACCCAACTTGATAATAAATCTCGCGCTGAAGCACAAGCCGAAAATGTAAGAAAAATGCTATTAGCAATGGCCAAAGATTTGCGCGTCATTATTGTTAAACTAGCAGATCGCTTGCACAATATGCAAACACTTGGTGCCATGCCGTTAGAAAAAAAACGCCGCATAGCTAAAGAAACCCAAGAAATTTATGTACCCTTAGCTAATCGTCTTAGTATGAATAGCATAAGACATCAGTTAGAAAGCCTATGCTTTGAGTCAATCTATCCTAATCGCCACAAAGCAATTCAACAAGCAGTAAAAAAAGCACGTGGAAATCGTAACGAAATAGTCAATATGATTGAAAGTGCTATTAAAAATAGACTTAATCAAACAGGACTGATTTTTGATGTTTCAGGTAGAGAGAAAAATATAGCGAGCATTTATAAAAAAATGCAACGCCAGAAAATCTCCTTTTCAAATGTCTTTGATGTTTATGCTTTTCGCATTTATTGCGATCATGTAGATGATTGTTACCGAATTTTAGGTTGCGTTCATAACCTATACAAACCTATTCCAGGTAAATTTAAAGATTATATAGCTCTCCCCAAAGCGAATGGCTATCAATCACTACATACTATATTAATAGGCCCGTATGGTGTGCCTATTGAAATTCAAATTAGAACACATGAAATGCATCGCATGGCCGAGTCAGGCATTGCTGCTCATTGGCTATATAAATCTAGCGATTCATCAGGTGACCATGTAAGAGCTCAAGCAACAGAGTGGCTTAGAGACTTACTTGAAATACAAAAAACGGCCGGAAATTCCTTAGAATTTATAGACAATCTTAAAGTTGATTTATACCCTCAAGAGGTTTTTGTTTTTACCCCCCAAGGCAATATTATCAAGCTTCCCAGAGGAGCTACCATTGTAGACTTTGCCTATGCCGTACATACAGATATTGGTAGCACCTGTGTTTCAGCAAGAATTGATAACAAACTAATTCCACTACAAACTCAACTAGAAAACGGCATGACAGTTGAAGTAATTACTGCATCGTGGGCTAGACCAAACCCTCTTTGGCTGAACCATATTATTACTGCCAAAGCACGTAGCAGCATTAGAAACTATCTGAAAAACTTCCAACAACAAGATGCTATAAGCCTAGGTCGACGACTGCTAAACAAAGAATTACAGAGCTTAAATATTAAATTTGATGATATTGAAGATGCCCGTATCATAGAATTACTGGATGTAATGCAAATGCATTCAATAGATGAACTACTTGAAGAAATAGGTTTAGGCAATAAAATGCCCATCCTAGTTGCCAAGCATATATCACAAGAAGATATTCATGCTGCAATAAAGCTGGATGATAGCAACACAAAACATGCCCCTTTAATTATTAGAGGAACAGAAGGCATGGTCATTACTTTAGCCAAATGCTGCCACCCTATTCCTGGCGACCATATTGTTGGATTCTTTAACCCTGGTAAAGGGATTGTTATTCATCACCACGAATGTCGCAATAGCAAAGAAGTCAGAAAACAACACAGCAGCTGGATTGATGTGGAATGGTGCCCTGAATTATCAGGCGATTTTTCAGTTGAACTTAAAATAGAATTACTCAATCAACGTGGTACTCTTGCAACCATCGCATCGACTATATCAAGCTTAGATGCAAACATTGAAAGTGTTACTATTGCAAATCAGGATGATAAGGTTTCTGTTGACTTAATTACCTTGGCCGTAAAAGATAGACTTCACTTAGCTCATATCATCCGTAAATTGAAAAAACTATTCATTATATTAAAAATCACACGAACCAAAGCTTAAAACACCGACCACTCTTATATTTATTGTAGAGCCGCCTTCAGTTCGCTATGATAACGCCATAAATATTTAAGCAGATTACTAAAATGACTAAAAGAATTATACAAACAGATAACGCTCCTCAAGCCATAGGCACTTATTCTCAAGCAATAAAAGTTGATAATACAGTTTATCTTTCAGGACAGATTCCTTTAGTTCCTGAAACTATGGAAATTGCTGAAGGTGATATTTCAGACCATATCAGACAAGTCTTTGATAATTTACAAGCTGTAGCCGTAGCTTCAGGCGGCACACTTCATGACGTTGTTAAATTAAATGTTTTTTTAACTGATTTATCTAACTTTCCAATAGTTAATGAAATCATGAGTGAATATTTTACTCAATCTTTTCCAGCTCGCGCTGCGGTAGGTGTTTCTGCATTACCAAAAGGTGTAGGAGTAGAGATGGATGCTATTATGATTATTAGAGATACCTATACAAGCTAAATAAACCCACATGGATGTTCTGCTACAACCTGTATCAATATTATCAGGCATTGGTCCCCAGTCCGTTATTCGTCTTGAAAAACTGGGGATTCAAAGCATAAAAGATCTACTTTTCCATTTGCCACATCGCTACGAAGATCGCACAAAAATACACCCGATTGCGAGCCTAGCACCTAACACGTCTGTTCTATTCTGCGGTACTGTTGACTTTACAGAAGTACTAATGACTGGACGGCGCAGTTTAATCTGCAGAATCAGTGATCATACAGGTGATATTACTTTAAAGTTCTTTCACTTTACTGCTAAACAAAAATCAGAGTTAAGCCCAGGTACTTTACTTAGTTGCTTTGGGGATATTCGTTATGGCTATCAAGGCAGAGAAATCGTCCACCCTGAATATAAAATCATTTCATCCACTGATAATATTACAGAACCTTGTTTAACGCCTATCTACCCATTAACAGATGGTTTACGCCAAGGCACTGTTAGAAAAGCAATGACTCAAGCCTTATCACTGTATTTACAAAATATAGATCAGTTAAGAGACTTGCTACCTCAACAAATATTAGAACAATACCACTACCCGTCTTTAAGCAATGCATTACAAGCATTACACCAGCCCGAACAACAATCAACTCAGCAATTACAACAAGGTAACTTAGCAGCCTTAAAGCGACTGGCTTTTGAAGAACTATTGGCTCACCACCTTATTTTATTAAAGAATAAACAAGCGGTTAAAAAGTGGCAAGCTCCCACTTTAAGCAGCACTAAAAACCAATCTGAACATTTTCTAAATTCACTGCCTTTTAAACTCACTAACGCCCAAAACAGAGTGATTGATGAAATTATCATCGACTGTCAATCTAATCACCCTATGCTTAGGTTAGTACAAGGCGACGTTGGTTCAGGAAAAACAGTGGTCGCAGCATACGCCGCTTTACTCGCACTTTCAAGCGGCTATCAAGTTGCTATTATGGCTCCAACAGAATTACTAGCCGAACAGCATAACCGTAATTTCAAGCAATGGTTTAAAGACAGCAATACCCACATCGCCTATTTAACGGGGCAACTCAAAGGTAAAGCCAGAAAGGCAACACTATCAACCATAGAAGATGGATCGGCTGGCATTATTATTGGAACCCACGCACTGTTTCAAGAAAGTGTTAATTTTAGTCAATTAGGACTTATTATTATTGATGAACAACATCGCTTTGGCGTTCATCAGCGACTTGCCTTAAGAGAAAAAGGCCAAACTGCCAATAGTCGCCCTCATCAATTAGTAATGACTGCAACCCCCATTCCTAGAACACTCGCTATGTTGCAATATTCAGATTTAGATATTTCTATTATTGATGAATTACCCCCAGGAAGAAAACCAGTTACTACCTGTGTTATTCCTGCTGAAAGACGCGAACAAATTATTGAAAAAATTAACAACTGGACAGCAAATAACAACCAAACTTATTGGGTATGCACCTTAATTGAAGAGTCAGAAGTATTACAATGTGAAGCCGCTGAAAACACAGCTGAACTACTAACCCAAGCCTTGCCGAATGTTCGAGTAGCCTTAGTTCATGGTCGAATGAAAGCGGC
>Ga0209495_1002549_pt1 | contig 11834 bp, 2 predicted proteins | sample EN1Hudsemesocosm_FD_184629 | JGI IMG/M metagenome (GOLD analysis project Ga0209495, IMG submission 184629) | Methane-oxidizing microbial communities from mesocosms in the Hudson Canyon - EN1E Hudson Canyon (SPAdes) (version 2) | ecosystem: Environmental > Aquatic > Marine > Cold seeps | place... | reverse complement strand
CATTTAAAGAAATGAAAATGGCTTGTGTTTTTAATCCACCGTTAAACGGTAAAGAAGTACATAATTCTGAAGGCGCTTATGAATTAGATGCAGAGACTATTGTGTCGCTTGAGTCATAAGTAAATCTATAGTTACTTAATATTCAGCGTATGGCCTTTATGCTTCAGCTTAGACAAGCCGCTAACTATCTCTCCAAGCCGTACGGAAGGCATTTAGGAGAGGCTCAAGTAAATATTGTGCAGGTGTCGACTCACCAGTAACAATCATAACCTCCGCAGGCATGCCCGGATTAATCTTATCTTTAGGCATAGAATCTAAAGTAGAAACGGGTATCGTTATTCTGCCGGTGTAATAGCTATTTTGAGTCTTTGGGTCTTCGAAAATGTCAGCAGACACAGACTCCACAATTCCATTAAACTCAGGAAATTCATGCTGTTTATAGGAAGAAATTCGTATTCTGGCTTGCATTAACTGGCTTACTTTATCGATATCTACAGGTTGAATCTTAACCCCAATCACTAACTCATCTTTTGAGGGCACAATTTCCAATATTGTGTCACCAGGCCTGATCACAGCGCCAATCGTATAGACACTCAGACCAACTATTTTCCCGTCTACCGGCGCTTTAATTTCAATACGGCCAAGCACATTACTAGCAGAGTCAATTCGCTTAGACAGATCTTTAATACTTAATTGAACCTCAACTAATTCACTTGCAGCGGTTTCACGAAATACTTGTGAAACTCTGTTTCGCTCAAACTGAAGTTCTTCTATTTGTACTTGAGAACTCGCTAAATTGGTTTCAACCTGAACAAGCTCTCCTTGTGCTTCAGATAGTTCTTTCTTTAACTCCAGGTATCTTAGTTTATTCGCATACTGCCTCTGAATCAGGTTCTCCCATGCATCAATCTCTTCTTGCATATAAGTAATCTGATCCTTTTTAGCCAAGACCTCTCCTTGGTAACCACTTATTTTTTTCTTCAATTGTTTTGATTGAGATTCAAGCATTGATAGCTGACTTTGCAAAGCGTTATAACTCAGTTCAAATAATTTTCGGGCTGAGTGTTTTCTCTCTTCAAGCCATTTAGAAACAAAATCCCCCCCCAATTCTTCAGAAAACCTAATTGCCGGTAAGTTATCTCGTTGAGAGGTTAACATCGCATCACGAACTTTTAGTTCTTGAAGCTGGGCAAAGAGAATTGAGTGATCCGTTCCGGCAAAAGTTTCATCTAGAGTGAGGAGAACCTGACCTTGCTTTACAACATCACCTTCTTTAATACGCAGTGATTTAACAATGCCGCCTTCCAGGTGCTGAACCTGTTTCTTTTCTGAACCGACTTTGACGACACCTTGTGCAACGACTGCACTGTCTAACGGAACAAGCATTGCCCATAACACAAAACCACATATACCAAATACAAACACTAGGCCGCCCAACAATGTCGGAAGCCGAAGACTATCTGGCGCCTTTGGTGCATCTAACAATTGCATCAGTGACTACTTATCTGTTTGATTGATACTTTGGGTCTGGTTTTTATAGGTTTACTATTCACCGCCGACTTGTCTTTCACTACTGTTCTTTTCGGATTCAGCTCTTGAATCACCTCTAAAGCAGGCCCTATTTTTTGGATTTGACCTCCTGCAACGAAGGCAACTTTATCCATGTTCGAAAACAAACTTGGCTGATGTGCAATTAATACCACAGTACTGCCTATCTCTTTTAGCCGCTTTATCGTATCTACCAAAGCGATACGGCCATCATTATCTAAATTGGAAGTAGGTTCATCTAGCACTACAAGCCCGGGTCGATCATAAACAGCCCTGGCTAAACCGATGCGCTGCCTCTGCCCCCCTGAAAGGTTGGCCCCCGAAGGGCCTATTCGAGTTTCATAACCATCCGGCAGTGACAAAATCACATCATGGGCACCTGACAATTGTGATGCTTCGATGACTTTTTCAGGATCCCCCTCCTGAAATCGTGCGATATTTTCAGCGACAGTTCCATCAAACAATTCCACATCTTGCGGTAAGTATCCAAAATAAGGCGAAAACTGGCGTTGTACTTCAAAAGTCAATTCTGCGCCATCGATCCTTATCGTTCCGCTGATAGGCCTGACAATACCCAACATCAAACGCGCTAAAGTACTTTTACCAGAACCACTCGGACCGGTCAGCCCTAATGATTCGCCAGCACCAATAGCAAAAGACACACCTTTAATAACTGGCTGAGGCCTTGCCCCTTCTTCAACCGCTGAATCTGCGAGAGCCACCACATTCTGAAATGCGACTTTCCCTTTTGGTACAGGTAGAGGGATTGTCGAACTAGGGGGTTCATAACTCGCCATAAACTCTTTAAGAGACCGGTATGATTCTTTCACTTTTGTCAGCCCCCGCCAACCCTGAATGGACTGTTCAACGGGAGCAAGAGCTCTTCCTATAATAATCGAAGCAGCAATCATCACCCCGGCTGAAGTAATATCTTGTATTGCAAGATAACCACCCATTGCTAACACTGAAACTTGAATGATTTGTCTAATGACTTTCGCCAACGAACCGATGACCGCATTTCGATCAGAAAAACGGATATGGTAACCCATTCCGGCACTTTGATAATTGGACCAAATATTAATTAAACTAGGTAGCATCCCCATACCCAATACGGCATCTTTATTCCTTGCACTACGCTCAACAAATTCATTTGCTGCACCAAAGGCCTCATTAGACTTTTGGGACGATTCACGCGTAAGTCGATCATTAGTAATCGCAAGCACAAACAAAATCACTGCGCCCGCCAGACCAATATGGCCTAGCATTGGGTGAAGAAAGTACACAAGTCCCAAATAAAGAGGTAGCCATGGAACATCAAATAACGCCAAAATAAATGGCGCATTGAGGAATGACCGTATGGCATTTACATCATGAATGGGTTTAGAAACAACGCCCTTTGATAATATTTCTGCCAAGGTTATTCTTCCAAGATCTTGGTCGAAACGGACGCTAATTCGATTTAGTAAATAATTCCGTACAACCTCCATCACCAATAGAATCACTAATAAAAAAACGGCTACTGAAAGTAAACCAAGCAAGGTAGAGCCACTGCGTGACAGAAGGACACGATCGTAGACTTGAAGCATAAACAAGGGTGAAGTTAATAACAGCATATTCACCACAAAGCTGAAGCCAAATACACCAAGCATTGAGCGTTTTGCCCGTGAAAGTGCATGCTTAACAATCTCTGTTTCAAGTTTATCTGAAGACATCTTTTACTACTTTATAAAGACACTTTTTATAAGAAAAAACTGATATTCAGGAACTTTCTGAATATCAGTTTCGCTATTCGTAAGATTGAAAGATCCTACTACCTAATAGGGTCAACTACCATTCCCTACCCCATAAACAATTGTTAAATCAATTACATAAACTCATTGTCTATTGGAGTCTCTTCAATAACGACTTCTGAGCCTCCACTACCAGCTGAGCTAGAGCTGCTCGCCGAGGCCACAGTCGATCCAAGAATAGTCAGCTGAACCTGAGCCGTATCAAATCCACCGTCGCCATCAGCAACCGTATACTCGAACCATTCATCAGCCGTTTCTCCGTCATTTAATGCATCAAACTGTGCATTTGGATCATAAGTTATCGTACCATCACCATTGTCGACAACAGTTCCTAGCAACCCAGTAGTATCAATACTGGAAACAGACAAAGACTGACTATCTACATCTGAATCATTACTTAAAACATCAATCGTGATAGAAGTTGATTCTCCGGTTGTTGCACTATCATCCGAAGCGATTGGCCCGTCATTCAAACCATTCACAGTCACGACCACAGTTGCGGTATCAAAACCACCCTGTCCATCCGTTACGGTGTAAGTGATCTCTGTTTGTGCAGTTTCGCCCTCTGCCAAGGCTGCAAAATCACTACCCGTATCAAGACTGGCGGTACCATCACTACTGACGGTAAAGGTTCCGCCATTGTTACCCACCACCGTAACGCTGCCATTGATCAATGCTTGACCATTCACTTCCGCAACAGTCAGTGCCGAGCCTTCAGGGTCACTGTCATTTACCAGTAAACGGTTATCAAACTCCCATATTTGTACCTGAAACAGATGCGCTATCTCGCCATTACTACCCGCACCGACAGTATAGACATCATCTTGAGCAATCGGATCATTATTCGTGCCGACGACCTCTACCGTTACCGTCGTCGTTGAGGTTTCACCGTTTAGACCACTAACGCTATAACTCACTGACGTAGTCGTTGTTTGACCGACATTCAATTGCGCAAAGGCGCCGTTGGTATCAAAGTTGGCACTGCCATCAGCATTCACGGTGAATAAGCCGCCATTGGAGCCAGAAATTGCCGCCCCAACATTCGCGGCATTGCCGTCAACCTCAACGATGCTTAACACATCACCGTCAATCAAGGCGGCATCATTACTCAATACATCCAGTGCGATAAGCCCACTGTTATCTCCTACAGAGAGTTGGTCTGCTTGGGCCAACACGGAGTCACTCTCAAGTCCATTCACTGTCACGACCGCGGTCGCTGTATCAAATCCACCCTGGCCATCGCTCACGGTGTAAGTGATTTCTGTTTGTGCCGTTTCGCCTTCTGCTAAGACAGCAAAATCACTACCCGTATCAAGGCTGGCAGTCCCATCACTACTGACGGTAAAGATTCCGCCATTGCTACCCGCCACCGTGACACTACCATTGATCAAGGCTTGGCCATTCACTTCCGAAACAGTCAGTGCCGAGCCTTCCGGGTCACTGTCATTCACCAATAAACGGTTATCAAACTCCCATATTTGTACCTGAAACAGATGCGCTATCTCGCCATTACTACCCGCACTGACAGTATAGGCGTCATCTTGAGCAATCGGGTTTTCATTTAGGACACCTACCTCATTGATAACAACCGTGACAGTTGCCGTAACAACTCCCCCGAAGCCATCATCTACCTCATAACTCACAATATCATTACCGAGGTAACCAACATTTGGCGTGTAATCAAGTGTGCCATCACCGTTAATTTCAACTGAACCATGAGTCGAACTTGCACTTGTCACGCTTAAGATATTTCCATCTGGATCGCTAGCACTACCCAATACATCAATCGTGATAGCGGTATCCTGCTCAATATTTACAATCTCGTTACTAGTAACTGGCAGACGATTAATGGTTACCGTCGCATTAGATACACCACCATTTCCATCTGTCACTTCATAGGTAATAGTATCCAGACCAACTGCGTTCGCGTTTGGTGTATAACTAATCGTACCATCTGTATTTATCTCAACAGCACCGTTTACAACGCTAGCACTAGTGATGCTCAAAACATCACCATCGACATCAATATCATTTGCCAGAACATCCAAAATACTTGTACTGCTTCCGTCAACATGAATCAGATCGTTTACTGCAACGGGTGCATCATTTTCAGGACTAACGGTAACTGTCACGGTACTTGTTGCATTGTCAACACCATCCGTTATTTCATACTGGATAGAGTCAGTTCCGTAGAAGTCGGCAGCAGGCGTATAGGTAAGTGTATTGTCAGCATTAATCGTAACTAAACCATTATCAGCGCTGGCATTCACTAGCAACAAAGTATTTCCATTTGCATCTGTATCATTCGATAGAACATCAATAACAAGACTGGTTTCTTCAAGTGTGACCACAGCATCAGGGTTTGCTTCAGGAGCATCGTTAAAGCCATTTACATTGATGACCACTGTTGCGGTATCAAAACCACCCTCTCCATCCGTTACGGTGTAAGTGACCTCTGTTTGTGCGGTTTCCCCCGCTGGAACGGTTACAAAGTCGTTGTTCGTATCAAAACTGGCGGTGCCATCACTATTGACGGTGAAGATTCCGCCATTGCTACCCACCACCGTCACACTACCGTTGATCAAGGCCTGACCATTTACATCTGAAACAGTCAGTGCCGAACCTTCCGGATCACTATCATTCACCAATAAACGGTTATCAAATTCCCATAGCTGTACCTGAAACAGGCTGGCAATCACGCCACTACTACCCGCACCAACAGTATAGACATCATCTTGAGCAATCGGCGCATTATTCGTGCCGACGACTTCTATCGATACCGTCGTGGTTGAGGTTTCACCATTCAGACCAGTAACGCTATAACTCACTGACGTAGTCGTTGCCTGACCGACATTCAATTGCGCAAAGGCGCCATCGGTATCAAAGGTCGCGCTACCATCAGCATTCACGATGAATAAGCCGCCATTGGAACCAGTAATTGCTGTCCCGACATTCGCGGCATTACCGTCAACCGCAACGATGCTTAACACGTCACCCTCAATCAAGGCCGTATCATTGCTCAATACATCCAACGCGATAAGCCCACTGTTATCCTCAACAGAGAGTTGATCGGCTTGTGCCAACACGGAGTCATTCGCAAGCCCGTTCACCGTCACGACCACAGTTGCCGTATCAAAGCCACCTTGTCCATCGGTCACGGTATAAGTGATTTCTGTTTGAGCGGTTTCACCCTCTGCCAAGCCTGCAAAATCACTACCCGTATCAAGGCTGGCGGTACCATCACTACTGACGGTAAAGGTTCCACCATTGTTACCCACCACTGTGGCACTGCCGTTGATCAAGGCCTGGCCATTCACTTCCGAAACAGTCAGTGCCGAGCCTTCTGGATCACTGTCATTCACCAATAAACGGTTATCAAATTCCCATATTTGTACCTGAAACAGGTGTGCGATCTCGCCATTACTACCCGCACCGACAGTATATAAGTCATCTTGAGCAATCGGGGCATTATTAGTCCCGACAACCTCAACCGAGACCGTTGTGGTTGAAGTTTCACCGTTCAGACCAGTAACGCTATAACTCACTGACGTAGTCGTTGCCTGACCGACATTCAATTGCGCAAAGGCGCCATTGGTATCGAAGGTCGCGCTGCCATCAGCATTGACGGTGAATAAGCCGCCATTGGAGCCAGATATTGCTGTCCCGATATTCGCGACATTGCCATCAACCGCGACAACACTTAACACATCACCGTCAACCAAAGCCGTATCATTGCTCAATACATCCAGCGAAATAAGCCCACTGTTATCCTCAACAGAGAGTTGATCGGCTTGTGCCAACACGGAGTCATTATCTAGTCCATTCACCGTCACGGCCACGGTTGCGGTATCAAAACCACCCTGGCCATCCGTTACGGTGTAAGTGATTTCTGTTTGTGCGGTTTCGCCTCCAGCCAAGGCAATAAAATCACTGCTTGCATCAAAGCTGGCAGTCCCATCACTACTGACAGTAAAGCTTCCGCCATTACTACCTGTCAATGTGATACTACCATTCACCAAGGCTTGACCATTCACTTCTGTGATGGTGAGTGCAGAACCTTCTGGATCACTGTCGTTGACTAACAAACGAGAGTCAACTTCAATTGAGTTGAACAAATATAGCTGTGCAATGTCGTTATTCGTACCCGCATCAACGGTATACACATCATCACCTGCCACTGGGTTAGTATTGATGGTAACATTTACGGTTCCACTACTATTACCACCCCGCCCATCGTTGATTTCATAATTAATACTGTCGGTGCCATTAAAATTCGGGTTTGGCGTGTAGTTTAAGGTGCCATCAGGGTTGATAACTACAACACCATTTAGAGTGGTTGCTGATACGACACTCAAGGCATCGTTATCGGGATCACTATCATTACTTAATACATCAATATTAACCGACGTATTTTCATTTAATATTATTACATCGTCGTTTGCTATTGGGCTGAAATTCACAGCATTAACCGTCACAGCAACAGTAGCTGTACTGGATTCACCATAAGAATCACTAACACTATAGATAATGGTATCGTTACCATAAAAATTAGCATCGGGTGTGTAAGTCAATGTGCCATCATTCAGGTTCATTGTGACTAAACCATTGGCTGCCGTCGCGCTCGTTAGGCTTAGTGGATTACCTTCAGGATCGATATCATTACTTAAGACATTTATGACGACAGCAGTATCTTCATCTGTGGTTGCTGTGTCATTCACGGCTATCGGAGGAGTGTTAACCAAAACATCGACCGTTGCGGTACTTAGCCCACCAAAACCATCACTAATTCCATATGAAATACTGTCTATACCATTAAAATCAGTATTAGGCGTGTAAGACAAAGTCCCATCTAGATTAATTGAGACCGCACCATTATCCGCTGTGGCGGCAGTGACGCTTAAGGCATCACCGTCGAGGTCTGTATCGTTTGCAAGTACATCAATGATAACTGAAGTATTCACGTTTGTTTTGATTTCGTCTTCTTGGGCTACAGGCCCATCATTCACTGCGCTAACAGTGACATCTACTGTCGCTGTAGCCGTGCCGCCATTGCCATCAGAAACCTCATAACTAATAACGTCTGAACCATTAAAGTTACTGTTAGGTGTATAGCTCAAAGTACCATCAACATTGATGCTCACCGAACCATTGTTCGCAGTCGCGGTGGTGACCGATAAAGTATCAGCATCAAGGTCCGTATCATTCGCTAAGACATCAATTGTCGCTGAGGTATCTTCATCCAAGGTGATGCTGTCAGATGCCGCTATAGGGTTATCATTCACTGCATTCACTGTCACGGATACCACTGCTGTTGCGGCTCCACCATTACCATCAGAAATTTCATAACTGATAGTGTCACTGCCATTGAAGTTTACATCCGGCGTGTAACTTAAGGTGCCATCAGAATTGATGACCACTGAACCATTCGTCGCAGACGCTGTGGAAACACTAATAGTGTCACCATCACTATCATTATCGTTAGCCAACACATTAATAATGACCGGCGTATTTTCATTTGTATCAATGACATCATCTAGTGCAACTGGCGCATCTTCTACGGCATTGACGGTGACATTAACTGTGGCAGAATCTGTGCCGCCAATACCGTCATTGATCTCGTAGCTGATGACATCTAGTCCATTGAAGTCAGCATCTGGTGTGTAGTTCAGAGTCCCATCAGAATTAACAATGACTGTGCCATTGCTAGCGCTCGCGGTAGTAACACTTAGAGTATTGCCATCCGGATCACTGTCATTGCTTAATACATTAATAACGATAGCTGTTTCTTCGTTTGTTACAGCTACATCATCAACCGCTACTGGTTGTGTATTCACCGCGACACTCACAATTGCAGAACTCAAACCACCATTACCATCGGTGATTTCATAAGAAATAGTATCGTTACCGTTGAAGTTGTTGTTTGGCGTGTAGCTTAATGTGCCATCAGCATTGATAATAACGTCGCCATTAGTAGCTGTCGCAGTCGTAATACTTATAACGTCACCATCAGCATCTCTATCATTTGAAAGCACATTGATAGTAATAGCTGTATTTATATCTGTCGCAACGATATCGTTTTCTGAAATTGGACCATCATTCACTGGATCGACAGTCACATTCACTATTGCCGAGCTCAGACCACCCTTACCATCACTGATTTCATAACTGATAATGTCTGCACCATTAAAGTTGGCATCAGGTGTATAAGACAAGGTACCGTCTACATTGATAGCCACAGAACCATTTACAGCCGAAGCGCTATTAACTGTTATCGCGTCACCATCGAGATCACCATCATTACTTAAGATATTAACCGTAACGGCGGTATCTTCGTTAGTGGTAATCGTGTCAGCAACGGCTACAGGCGAGGTATTCACTTCGATACTGACAGTTGCAGAACTCAAGCCACCCGCACCATCACTAATTTCATAGACGATATTGTCGCTGCCAGTAAAGTCGGCATTCGGGGTATAAGATAAAGTACCATTTGGATTGATTATCACAGAACCATTAAGCGCTGTGGCAGTAGTGATGCTTAACGCATCGTTATCAATATCAATGTCATTACTCAATACATTAACAATAGTTGTGGTATTAACTTCAACCGTAACATTATCATCCGCTGCTACAGGACTATCATTTACCGCGTTTACTGTCACATTTACCAGGGCAGTACTTTGGCCGCCATTACCATCACTGACTTCATATGTAATGCTATCGGTACCATTAAAATCGGCATTCGGTGTATAACTTAAGGTGCCATCGACATTAATAATTACTGTCCCATTCGGAGCAGATGCACTCGCAACACTTAAAGTATCACCATCGAAATCACTATCATTTGATAACACATTAATAACAACGGTCGTATCTTCGTTGGTTGTTACGGTATCATCTTCGGCTACTGGACTTGAGTTCACTAAGACGCTTACTGTCGCAGAGCTATAACCACCATTCCCATCGCTTACTTCATAAGTGATACTGTCATAGCCTTCAAAGTTAGCAACGGGTATATATAGTAAAGTACCATTTTCATTGATCGTCACTGTTCCGTTTAAAGCACTTGCTGTGTTAATGCTTAAAACGTCACCATCAGCATCACTGTCATTTGATAGTACATTAATGGTGATTTCTGAATCGACATTTGTAAAAGCAGAATCGTCATTAACAACAGGCCCATCATTCACAGAGTTGACTGTGATGGTGGCTGTGGCATTGCTTAAACCACCCTCTCCATCACTAATTTCATAGTTAATGCTGTCTGTTCCATTAAAGTTAGCATTTGGTGTGTAACTTAAAGTACCGTTTGGATTGATTATCACAGAACCATTAAGCGCTGCGGCAGTAGTAATACTTAAGTTATCCCCATCAGCATCACTGTCGTTTGCCAGTACATTAATGGTAATTGGCTGATCTTCAAAAGCTGTAAAGTTGTCATCAACGGCAGTCGGGTTAATGTTTATTGCATTGACAGTCACGTATACCAAAGCTGTAGCGCTGCCACCATTTCCATCCGTAATTTCATAAGAAATTGTGTCTGAACCATTGAAATTGGCATTCGGCGTGTAGCTTAAGGTGCCATCGACGTTGATGCTTACTGAACCATTGTTCGCCGCTGCAGTGGTGACCGATAAAGTATCGCCGTCAATGTCGATATCATTCGCGAGCACATCAATTGAAACTGAACTATTTTCATCTACGGAAACAAAATCATCGGCAGTAACTGGGCCGTTATTCACGTCATTCACGGTCACCGAAACCGTTGCCGTTGAGGTGCCGCCATTACCATCCGTAATTTCATAGGAAATGGTGTCTGAACCATTGAAATTCGCATTCGGCGTGTAGCTTAAGGTGCCATCAAGATTGATGGTGACTGAACCATTGTTCGCCGCTGCAGTGGTGACCGATAAAGTATCGCCATCTAAATCTGAATCGTTAGCCAGCACGTCAATCGTTGCGGAACTATCTTCATCCAAGCTCACGCTATCATTGCTTGCTACCGGCCCATCATTAACCGCATTCACGGTCACAGAAACCGTTGCCGTTGACGTGCCGCCATTGCCGTCGCTGATTTCATAAGAAATGGTATCGCTACCATTGAAATTCGCATTCGGCGTGTAGCTTAAGGTGCCATCAAGATTGATGGTGACCGAACCATTGTTCGCCGCTGCAGTGGTGACCGATAAAGTATCGCCATCTAAATCAGCATCATTCGCTAGAACGTCAATCGTTGCGGAACTATCTTCATCCAAAGTCACGCTATCATTGCTTGCTACCGGCCCATCATTAACCGCATTCACAGTCACAGAAACCGTGGCGCTTGAGGTGCCGCCATTACCATCCGTAATTTCATAGCTAATGGTATCGCTACCATTGAAATTCGCATTCGGCGTGTAGCTTAAGGTGCCATCAAGATTGATGGTGACTGAACCATTGTTCGCCGCTGCAGTGGTGACCGATAAAGTATCGCCATCTAAATCTGAATCGTTAGCCAGC
>Ga0209495_1002541_pt1 | contig 11860 bp, 8 predicted proteins | sample EN1Hudsemesocosm_FD_184629 | JGI IMG/M metagenome (GOLD analysis project Ga0209495, IMG submission 184629) | Methane-oxidizing microbial communities from mesocosms in the Hudson Canyon - EN1E Hudson Canyon (SPAdes) (version 2) | ecosystem: Environmental > Aquatic > Marine > Cold seeps | place... | reverse complement strand
TATAAACCCCGCCTCCTGCGCCCTTCCAACCTGAGACAGCGTCGAAAGAAGTGCGCATTCTACAGCATCCTTTCCTTGCGTCAAGACTTTATTTCTATTTTGATGAGCTTTTTTTAAATTGCAATCCATGCAGTTGCGCATACTTCCCATTTTTACTGATTAGATCTTTATGGCAACCTCTTTCCACTATTCTCCCTGCATCCATAACAAAGATTACATCTGCATTTTCTATTGTCGACAATCTATGGGCTATTATTAACATAGTCCTGTTTTTCTGTACGCTTTCTAAAGCCGCCTGTATATACTTCTCTGACTTCGTGTCCAATGCAGAAGTCGCCTCATCCAGTATCAAAATGGGTGCATCTTTATATATAGCACGAGCGAAGGCCAGTCTCTGACGTTGCCCTCCTGACAATTTAATACCATGCTCTCCTATCTGGGTATCAAACTTATCTTCAAGCTTTTCTATAAACTCCATTGCATAAGCTTCTTTTGCTGCACTAGCAACTAAGCTATCATCTGGATTAACATCACCATAAGCAATATTGTCTTTTATAGTGCCATCAAACAAAGTGATATTCTGACTTACTAAAGCTATTTTCTCTCGCAGGCTTTCTATTTTAATATTATGTAGATTGCATCCATCAATCAATAACTGTCCGTTATTACATTCATAAAAACGCATTAATAAGTTCACCAGTGTTGTCTTGCCGCTACCCGAGCCTCCAACTAACGCAACTGTTTGTCCCGGCCTTATCTTAAAACTTATATCCATCAATGCTTTCCGGCTTACCCCTTCATACGAAAAAGATACATTTTTGAACTCAATTTCCCCATCACATGAATCTAAAAACTCTAAGCCATCATTTTTTTCTTCTGGCTCATCCAGCACTTCAAATAATGACTCAGCGGCAGCCACGCCTTTTTGTATCTTTGAATTAGCACTACTAATAAACTTTACAGCCCTTGGTAGCATAAACGCTGCGGTCAAATATCCAACAAACTCCCCTGTAGATGATTGATCCATAAATATCAATGCAAAATACATTAGCCCCGACAAAGCAAGTGCCACAACAGTTTGTATGATAGGGTTTTGTATTGCGGTGGTTATTGAAAGCTTTAACCTCTGGTTTCTATGGTATCGGCTTTGCTTTTTAAAGCGTTGGTTTTCATACACCTCTCCACCATAACTTTTGACAATTCGATTCCCCCCAACAACTTCTGATGCGATTTGAGTTAAATCACCAACTGACTCTTGCAACCGCTTACTTAATCTTCTTAGACGCTTACTTACCACCCCAACGACAATCCCAATGACCGGAGCAATCGCTAAAAAGACCAATGATAACTGCCAATTGATATAAAAAAGATAAGCTAACAAGCCTATTGCCGTCATTCCTTCTCTTATAATATTCCTTACCGCATCTAATGTTGCAGTTGTAACCTCCTGAACATTATTCGTTATCCTTGAAATCAAATAACCACTATTATGTGTATCAAAATAAGTGATTGGCAACTGGGTATATTTCTTAAATATGTCACACCTCAAATCGTTCACAACATTCGCAGACACTCTTGATACAAAATAAGCACCAATAAATACACCGATACTTCTTACAATAATTAAACCACTAAATATCATCGGTAACTGCATCTGCCCAGCTTTATCACCCGACTCAAGCGTATCAATAATATGCTTAATCATTTCTGCAAACATTGGCTGAGTAGCCGATGAAACCAAATAACCCAAAAAACTTATAAAAAACAACCCTTTATACGGTACAACATATTTAAATAGCCTACGATAAACTTTTAGGCCTTTTTTTGCTGGTTTTTGCTCTAACTTTAGCTGCTTCTTTTTTTGTTGATTTTTTTGCTTCTTTCTCATACCAATCATTCCCCTCAGAGCTTTAAACTTATCACAGAGCCATTTCTTTAAAACTAAAAACGCCAGCTTATAGCTGGCGTTTTAATAAATCACTTTAAGTAACACTCCATTATTTTGTTACTAAAATATCTTCCATCACCAAATATTCTAAATCAGAACCATAAAACATATTCAATGCATCTTCAGGGCTACACACCATTGGCTCTCCTCGCCTATTAAGAGACGTATTCAAAACAACAGCATTACCATTTATTTTTTCTAGCTCTTCTATTAAAGAATAATATCGGGGATTGGTTGCTTTCGTCACAACCTGAGCACGCGCAGTTCCATCTTCATGCACGACCTCAGGAATTCTTGACTTCCAGCTTTCTGCCACATCAAATGTAAAAGTCATATACGGACTCGGGTGCTCTGTTTGCAAAATTTCAACCGCAACTTTATCAAGCATACTTGGACAAAATGGACGCCAGCGTTCACGGTATTTAATTTGCGCATTAATCCTATCGGCCACACCCGAATTGTTTGGAGAACCTAAAATACTTCTATTCCCCAAAGCCCGAGGCCCAAATTCCATTCGCCCCTGAAACCAGGCAACAGGATTACCTTCAGCCAATATGGTTGCTGTTTGCTCGGTTACATTATCCAGCTTTTGCCATTTTACTGGCTTTTCATAGACCTCACAGGCAGCAACACATTCCTCAGTAGTATATGCAGGCCCTAAATAAACGTGCTCCATTTTCTCAACGGAAACACCTTCCTGCTCTGAGGCAAAACTTGCAGCACCAATTGCTGTTCCCGCATCACTTGCAGCAGGCTGTACAAACAATTCTTTAACGCCAGGCATGGCAATTATTCTTTGGTTCAGCTTCACATTAAGCGCAACCCCTCCTGCAAAACATACTTTGCCCGTTTCTCTGATAATATCGCCCAAATAAAACTCAATCAAAGAGAGCGCTGTTTTTTCTAGTAAGTCTTGAATACTGGCTGCATAATCAATATAAGGGTCATCAATTTCATCCCCATCTCTCATTTTCCCCAACCATTCAATCAGTTTGGGGCTAAAGTAATAGCTTTTTCCATCCTTCTTGTAACGACGAAGCCCCAGGCAATTCACTAATTTGGTATTTACTTTGAAATCATCTCCCGTACATTCAATAAGCCGAGAAAAGTCAAACCGTTTAGGATCTCCGTAAGGCGCCATTCCCATCACTTTGAATTCACCATCCAGCATCTCAAAACCTAAGAATTCCGTTAAAGCACCATACAACCCACCCAGTGAATCGGGATCATAAAACTCTTTGATTTTATGTATCTTGCCATTTTCACCATATCCAAAAAAAGTTGTTGCGTACTCACCTTTTCCATCAATACCAATAATGGCACACTTCTCTTTAAATCCACTAAGATGATAAGCACTACTTGCATGCGCTATATGATGCTCAACTGGAATAAATTTGACCCGCTGAGAACCTATCTCCAGATCATCCAGCATTTTCATTACATTTTTATGGTTGCGCCAATAACGACGGTTCCCTGCAAATAATGCTGTAAACGCCCTATCTGGTGCATACCAATAACGTTTTGCATAATGCCATCGAGCAGGTGACTTTAAACCAATCTCGGCAAATGGAAATGCAACAACATCAACTTGACTCGGTTGAATTCCCGCTTGTTTTAAACAAAACTTTACTGCTTCATAAGGCATTTTTCCTTTTGCATGCTTATCACGCAAAAACCTTTCTTCTTCAACAGCAGCAACTAACTGACCATCAACATACAATGCCGCTGAGGCATCGTGACTTACCGCACCGGAAAGACCTAATACAATCATATAAATATCAACTTAAACTTTTTTTAAAAACTCAGGCAACTAGAATTTATTCTTTGCCTTCATTTTGTTATGAATTTCCCGCCAAATTAATTTTGACCTATGGGACAGTTTTTCTTCCTGCATATAAATTTTAAAAAACTTTAATTTATCACTTTGTCGCCAACCAGACATCCGACGAGGCAAAGTATACAGATCGCCTAATACCGCTTGCTTATAAAACAGTCTTCGCTTTAGCTTCTCCAAGTCAATAAACCTCACTTCCCAGTCAGAGTTTACTAACCGCACAAATATATGCTTTCCATAAAGACAACGATGCTCCAAGTGATGTTTATGCATACCTCTTACTGCATCTGCAACGGTCTCCATAAGTGCCTCACGAAGCGCCTTGTTACGCATTAACTCACCGTCTCTCGCATAAAGAGCGGAGTCTAATGATTCAAATCCCTCTAACGACTTAGTCATCAGAATAGCCTGGCTTTTACCATTTACAGACCTAAAACCAAAATAAACAGGTTCTACGGTTGGTATGCCATAGCCAATAAAGCGTTGGATATTTTTAAATTCTTTATAGAAAGTTGGAATACCTTTAAATGGGCTATTCCAAACCTTAGTGTTATGATTTTCCTGTCTTTTTAAAAAGACAGGAACTAATGCACCGCTTTCAGTTTTTAAATCTATTTTAGAGACACCACTCCAACCGCCACGCCGCTCATTAGGCTCCTCAAACCAAGTAGCATCAAGCTCCCATAAAGAGTCAAAGCTATCCATTGTATTTAATTTGAGAATCCTTTCCCACCCTTTACCAACAAACTCTTTCATAATTTAGCTAATACTCATACTTTACGAAGAACATAAGTTCGCCACATAGAATAATACGGTATCAAATCTAAACGATGTTCAACCCTTAACCCTATTTTTTCAAATTCATCTTCTATTGTTTTTACTGGGATTAGAAAACGATTTTGATAGCCCTCATAATTCTTTCTTTCCTCTTTTTTCTTTCTTTTCCACGCCTCAAAATTACCATCAACCCACAATGAAATAATAACTGTAGATGAGCTTACACGCTTCAGCTCTTGTAGCAATTTTAATCTGTCTTCTACATCCCCCATATGATGTATTAATCTGATACAAAATACTGACTCTACATATCCATCATCTACAGCCAAATCAAATGCAGAGCCCTGAAAACTTTGAATTCTTTTAACAATTTCAGGCTCTCTAAACTTTAGACCGGCATTAATCATATCCTGACTATTATCACAAGCATGTATAACCCTATCAGACTGCTCTGCCAATACCCCCCAAAAACGCCCCGTTCCACAAGGCACATCAAGTACAGTTTTAGGATTACCTGCTAATTTCAATGCTTTTCTTGCCAACTGCCTTTCACGCCACGTTGAAAGTGAACGCCAAAAGCCAGAATCATGCTTATGAAAATACCTCTCAGCATGCTGTTGATTATATTTTTTTGAAAACTCTAATTCATCCGCCACAATTTACCCTATTCATCAAACTGACTTAACAATCTAACTAAGTCAAAAAATCACTAAGCACTAATTATAATACGCCAGGGGAAAACCAGCCTACGTTTTCTTTTTACTCTCTGGCATTGCATCTAAAATACCGGCCTTTCTTTCAACCTTATTCCAAAACGCTTCTTCCGCACTTAATATATTTCTCAGTACTTGCCCTCTATAAATTTTAACAAAACGCAAAAAATCTCTCTTGGTCAAACCAATATGCATGGCTGAAAAATACAATGCAGATAAATCTTTTATTAACCATCTTTCTGGCACTTTTTCCCTAATCTGTGCTTTATGTAAATCAATCAAAAATAGGCGAGAATCCTCTTCCGCTTCTTCAGTATTTTTTCTCAATAAAAAATGGCATATATATAGGTCTCGATGATTCAAGCCATTTTCATGCATTTTTTTAACAATCTCAGCTACTTTTTTTAGTAGCAACTGTTTTTCTCTATATGAAGGAGACTGATCTGCCCAATGAGCACAATAATCTTCTAGGCTGGTTGTATTATCCAACTCTTTAGTAATAAGAAACGACTTTAACCCGGCAGGGTTAAGCCCTTTTTGAGAGAACCCAACAATATCCATTGTATCTATATCAAGGGTATGAAGATAATTTATCGCGTTATATTCTGTTTTTGCACCGATAACAGGTAATTTCAATTGAGATAGATTTTTAAAAACTTCTTTCCAACCGATTCCAAAATGCTGTTTTATAAAAAAACCATCATTACCAAGATAAAACCTCAATGTCTTACGTCCATTCATATTACGATAGAGCTCGCCCTGCAAGCCCATAAAATATTCAAATGTGTTTTTACTTCCGAGTTTTTTTTGAAAATCAACATTAATTTCTATCATTTATCTCTCATACTCAAAAATACAACCAGGAAAGTTCCACGCTCTTAAGCCTTGGTTTTGATTACACTCTATAGGGCTATTTACAGCTAATCCTTTGAAAAATCTAACTCAGAATGCCATTGCCATTGCCATTTTCAATATCAACTATTTATACAGATTACATCTATTTTTAATTAGTTTTTGATACTTTATATATTTTCGTGTTTTTTAACATCCTTTAGCCCCAAATACCATCCTATCAAGACATCTATTTTAAATAAAAATAAGGCGTTAGGCGCCAACACTTATCAGTGTTATATGTCCGAAGGGATAATTCCCCTCATCATTATCATCACACTGATAGTCTTTTCTTTTATCGACACGACTGACTCAGTTTTTTAGTTAGATTTTTTTTGCACAATCAAATAACTTAACACCAAAGGTTCCATCGAATATTTTGATAGAACCCTATTTTATTTAATGCTATCCTAAAACAAATCTACTGATTTTCTAAAACCGGGATAGTATACTATTGCCAATCAGTAACAGCGTCAATAACTAATAGAATTATCAACAATGAACACTTGGGATAAATATCGTAAATGGTTATATAGAAAAACCCTGCCTAACAATCTAAACCAGCTAAAAAAACTCCATCCTGATTTCAAGCTCAAAAAGATAGGAGATAAAGAGAATTGTTATTATGAAATTTTCTGGAAAAAGAAGCTGATTGGAAAAACCAACCCACTAGCAAACTTAAAAAAACCCGTATCAGATCGATGCTTTATTGTAGCTACGGGGCCATCTATAAATGAAGTTGACTTTCAGCAACTTTCATCTGAAACGTTATTTGGTGTAAAGGGTGCCGTTGCAAAATGTGATAAAAATACTTTCATGCAATATCACATTGTTTCTGACGCAACATTTATACCACAAAGATTTCCTCTTGTTGAAAAGATGATCAATTCTAAGGCTGATTGTTTATTTTCTTTTGTGGCCTTAAATCATATATGCGAGTGCAACCCCGACCTTCTAAAGGCAGATAATATTTTTTTACTTCCAGAAATAAATTATCATTATGACTTGCCAAAAAAAAATGCTGTAGACTTTGACCAATGGGCAGAATCTGAACCAGACTTGGTTTTACACGACACAGTCAAACTATCAAAAGGTAGAGTTGGATTTAGCAAAAATATAAACCTTGGTGTATTCACTGCTCAAACGGTTGTTTTTGAAGCAATTCAAACTGCTGCATACCTTGGATTTAAAAAAATCAATATTCTTGGTATGGATTTGACTTTCGGTCAGGATACAGCTCGTTTTTATGAACAAAAAAACGACATTGCTAAATCTCGCATAAATAAAGACTTTGAACCCTATATAGTTCCTTCATTTGAAGTCGCTAGAAATATAGCCGAGCAAGAAGGCTTCGAGATATTCAATTTATCACCCAACAGCCGCTTACCAGAATCAATCATCAAAAAAATTTCTATAGAACAAGCCTTAAGATGATTTTTTTCCTTTACTTTGGTAACTTTATTTCCCTCGCCAACATACTCCATGAAAAAAGAAATTAAAGTATTACAAATTCAACCAAAATTTCAAATTAGCACGTCAAACCTGCAAGAGGAAATTATCCATGCTTTAGCAGGTAAAGAGTTTCATGTTACAACGGCCTATCTTAATGGTCACCCCCAAGAAAATGACATGAAATCAATATGCAAGCATATTAAATATTTTAATATTCCCAAAAAAAAGTTGAAAGGTCTTAGACTGTCAGCAATGTTCCAACTTTGGGCATTTTGTAAAGAACAACAATTTGATGTCATTATAACCCATCGCTTCAAACCTCTTTTTATGATGCTGTTTGTTAATAAACTACTTAAAAAACCAGCACGCTGTATTGCCGTCCTGCATGCAAATGGGGAGTTTGAAAGACCTTATAGGCGGTTGATTACAAGACTATTAACTGATAAATTCTGGAAATATGTTGGTGTATCTAAATCAGTTAAAGATGATTTATTACAATACAGTAATGCAGGGTTCAATAATAACAATGTTGTTTATATTAATAACGCGCTTAATATAAACAACATTACATCGGGATTATTATCTAAAGCATCTGCAAGAGAAAAATTAAACCTCAATTCTAATGATTTTGTTTTTGGCACTATTGGTCGACTTGTTCAGGTTAAAGGTCATATATACTTACTAAAAGCATTCAAGGAAATCCACCTAAAGTTTCCATCAGCTAAACTAGTTATTATTGGTGGAGGCAAGTTAGAACAAGAATTACAAAGTTATATCCATGAAAATAAGCTAGAAACTTCTGTTATAATGACTGGCAATATTTTTGATGCGTATCAGTTTGCACCAGCATTTAATGTTTTTGTTTTACCCTCATTATCAGAAGCCTTTGGTTTGGTTATTCTGGAAGCCATGATTGCACGCTTACCTATCATTGCCACTAATGTTGGCGGCATTAAATATGTATTATCAGGCCAAGGAAAACTAATTCAGTCAGCAAGTACAAATGCATTAGTCTCGGCAATGGAAGGGTATATCCATCTAGATAAAGAGCAACAACTTGCTATGGGTAATGATCTACGGCAAAGAGCAATAGACGAATTTTCAATTGAAAATTATCATCAAAATTACAAAAAACTAATAACTGATTTTGAGCTCCCATAGAGTACTTACTTAACCCCTCTTACTTGTGCTTGATGATCTCCACCCTTATACTCCTTAAATCACTAATTTTTGTTGGGTAGAGTATTAGCAAAGCTAATCATTAAAAACCAAGAGGTGAAATACTCACCAGCAATAAGTTGACGAATTATACTTTACGAAAAACTTAATATTTAATATTTAATAAACTATTATTCCTACAAATGCATACCTCTTACCTGCTTTCACTTAAAAAGTTTATTGAATACTGGGTTATAATAGCCTTAACTGTATTTCTCCTTGGCTATTTTTTTTTCCCCACATCAAGTAAACAAAATACAGTTTTTTACATAAGTACTTGCATTCCTGTAGCCTTGTTGCTGCCTTATTATTATAATAAACTCCGCCCCAGCAACTGGCTTACAATCTCGACATTTGTCCTTATATTTTATCTTTACCTCAACAATCTATGGTCTATCCATTATGATTACGCTCAATCATTAAAATACCTCAGGTACTTAGTCACATTATTTTGTTTTTTCGCCGCTGTTTTTCTTGCCGTTTATAAAAAACAGAACTATTGCAATCTTCTATTTAATTCCTTTCTTGTCGTTGGTTTTTTCTATTTTTGTTATGGCCTTTTTAATCATTTTCATACCTTAGAAAATCCGTTTATGGTTCGCTATGGCGACATGATCCAAGATGCCATGTTCGCAGGACTTTTATTCTTTACTGCTATTTGGTTAATCAATGAAAGTAAGTCTTGGCAGCTTAAAATCCTGTACTACATCTCATTAATTCCCTTTGTTATTGTTTTATTTCTGGCAAAATCTCGCGGGCCACAAGCGGCTCTCTTTCTTACTCTCCCTTTATTTTTTTATTTTCAAAATATACAGCTAAAAAAAATTCTTTCCATACTATTCTGTTTATCTATAATTGTGTTATCTGTTTTTTTAATCTCCCCTGATTTAATACACTCATTATTTAGCCGAGGAATATCGGCTCCTTACCGGTTTAGTATATGGACGATAGTGTTTCAAGAATCTTTGGATTTCTTCTGGTTTGGCCAGGGAATTAGCAAAACTACATCCGTTGTCACTCCACTAGGCACATTTGATCATAGTCACAATATAGTTTTAAGTGTTTTTAGAATGGGAGGTATAGTTGGCGTCTTGTTATTTTTCTGTAATCTGATATTAATTGCATTTTCGGGATTAAAAACCCAATCATCAACCTACAAGCTTTGGATTATCTGGCTTGTTTTTGGTCTCTTTTGCATGCTAACTAACGGTCAATACCCATTTGCACGACCCAAAACATCTTGGCTTGCTTATTGGGTCCCCATAGCTTTCCTTTGCGCATCTTACTCTAAATCTATTTCTCTAAAAAACAAACAGGACTGAGTTTAAAAAGCTTGTATCTCATTATTTTTATTGAGCTTAAGCTAGATTTTTAGCCCTTAAAAAATGTTTTTACTGGCAGGAAATATCTAACACTAAGAATGCAACTCGACCCAAGCTTTCTCGCCATTTAATAAACCCAATTAGGCTTTATCTATATGGGATTGTTTCTAGCTTTAATTCTCAACTTGTCAGCTCAGAATTCAATCTGTAGATGATATTGTTCATGACAAAGTATCATTTCCTATAGAGCCTTTCTCAAATAGACCAACAATAGAATTGTCCTTTGATTGTCTCCCAGAAAAATACTGCACTTTTTATAGCAACCAGTCTTTTTCTTTCAATGATCGTATGATTTTTTTAGAAAGCATATCGCCTCCAATAGTATTTAAATGATTATCATCTAAATACACTGGGTTTTTTCCTATTTGAGCAATGCAACGTCCTGGTCCTGCCATCAATGTATTACAGAACAAGTATTCTGGTTTAATTATCAAAAGGTTTTTATGGCTTGCAAGCCTATCAAGTTGCTCTCTAACATTCTTGGTTCGCTCTTTAAACACCGTGAAACTAGTAGACAACACCTCAGTTCTTTGGTGACGGAACAAAATCTCTTTAGCCAGGTAATAGGGAGCATGCCAACCTACTTCTGGCACAGGATAAACCAAAACAACTCGCTTACCTTTATCCAGATACGCTTCAATTGTCGCTCTATATAATTGACCTATCGCATCAATTCGCTCTGGATTACCAACAAACCCTTCATCTTTATCCATTGGTATCGCATAAACTGCTTTACCAGGTTCTTGGCCACCCTCTTTATTATTAAACCGCTCACCTTCCAGGTAAAGAGTCCAGCGAGCAAAAAGAATAATCGTTTCGATTTCTTTATGTGACAGAAGATAGCTTTGAGCAAGCTTATTATATTTAGGACAATCATCATATTTATCTGCTCGCCGGTACCCTAGAACAGGCGCACATGTTGCAAAGGTTAACTCCCTTAATCCAAAGCCTTCTTCAATAAGGTTTTTTGATAAAGTATCCGCTAGCACCATTGCATGACTATCACCAGCCAAAGCAAATTTTGGCAAGTCGTTATTGCCATAAACACAGGAATTCTCTGGCTCAATAAATCGATTTCTTTTACCATGACATTCTTTTTGTCTTGGGTTCTTATCATCGGCCCAAGCTGCAATTTCTCTTGCTTCTATCGGTAACCTTTCAGGAAAACCTTCTTTTGCTTTCCAAAATTTACCTGCGGCAATAAAACTCACCCCAATAACTAGTGCGCCAACAAATACCTCTCTCCGAGAAAATGTTACATTATTCCTGAATGGTCGCTCTATAAACCGCCATGTAAAATACGCCAAAACAAGCGCAAGTAAACTTAAACTAAAGTAAAGCTCAGGGGAAACATCACCTTGCAATCTGATTCGTGCAAATGCAAATAATGGATGATGCCACAAATAAGCACTATAACTAATCAAACCAATACCGACAATTGGTTTCCAGCTAAGAATTTTACCAACAACTGTTTGAGGTTTTGCAAAAGCAATAATAAGAGCAGCACCTATAACGGGAAATAATGCCCATAACCCAGGAAAGGGGGTCAATTCATCAAAAGTAAAAATAGCCATCATCACTAGTAAAAAGCCAAAAAATGATGCCATTTGAGAAATCCAGCTATTAAATCCTTTCCAGTAATTTA
>Ga0209495_1002539_pt1 | contig 11868 bp, 17 predicted proteins | sample EN1Hudsemesocosm_FD_184629 | JGI IMG/M metagenome (GOLD analysis project Ga0209495, IMG submission 184629) | Methane-oxidizing microbial communities from mesocosms in the Hudson Canyon - EN1E Hudson Canyon (SPAdes) (version 2) | ecosystem: Environmental > Aquatic > Marine > Cold seeps | place... | reverse complement strand
TGTCCTGGGTTACTCCTCCAACTAGTGTTGGACCCCAAGGACCCCAAGGACCTCAAGGAGATATACCCGACCACCAATGGGTCGGATACGCACTGTCCTTTAAGAACCCTAATGGTGCCTGGGGTACGTATACAAACCTAAGAGGGGCTACAGGCTCTCAAGGGCCTCAAGGATCGACAGGATCGACAGGATCGACAGGATCGACAGGATCGACAGGATCTCAAGGGCCCCAAGGGCCCCAAGGTCTCGCACCGTCCCATCAGTGGTCATCCTATAGCCTTAGATTCATGAACCCGAATGGTACCTGGGGTAATTATACAAACCTAAGAGGGTCGACAGGGGGAACAGGAGCTACAGGAGCTACACCGGACCACCAATGGTCATCATACAGTCTTAGATTTACGAAACCGGATGGTACTTGGGGCACTTATACAAACCTAAGAGGGGCTACGGGCCCTCAAGGGCCTCAAGGATCGACAGGCTCTCAAGGGCCTCAAGGATCGACAGGATCGACAGGATCGACAGGATCGACAGGATCGACAGGATCGACAGGATCGACAGGCCCTCAAGGACCGCAAGGACCAACAGGACCGCAAGGACCAACAGGACCGGCCGGGAGTGGCGGGTCACAATTATCACTGTCATACGATTCGAATTCAAAGACACTAGTCATAAACTGTTCGGAAAGTATTTATAGCAATAGCGCTAACGTGCAATGGTTAGGGGCAGTAGGTATGTGGGAGTCCCATATCATGGTGGATATGACGGACGAATCGGGAATACATATTAGCAGAGTAGGTACTAATCTTATGGTGGCCGAAACATGAAGACGATACTGAGAACAGACGGGGCGTGGGACGCGTATTATGGGAGCACACCCATTAATAAAGTGATATTGTCGGGAGGGGGTAATACAAAAACGCTATGGGATATCGGCCCGTCGACGATAGATCATTATTTCCACAACGACGTCTACATATATAATAATGGCGGGGCAGATGCAGGGATCGGATTCACGGAAACACTCAATTTATCTACCCCAATACGGCCCAATAGACAGGGACTCATCTACCTTCAGATTAATTTACAGGCTAAGCAAACGTATAACAGTTTCGGCAGTCAGGTCGACGGTCTAACAACCGAAGTCCACCTGTACAACTCGAACGATGACATAGTATGGGAAACGTCAGAGGCGGCGGGTGTTGATTCGAATGAATCTACTGAGAATATTGTCTTTAATAGCATAGGTACCATCAAATCTCAGACAGGGGCCTGGCGGACGATCCGGTTGACCGAGGGAGCCGGTTGGATTTCTAAGATAGTTGTAAAGCAATATAATAAATTCGCAGGTACGTACTCTTGTCATTTCCTGTCGTTCCACCGTCACCTTAAATTTTCACACACAGGGGGCTAATTAATGCGCGAAATACTTAATAGGACCGTGAAGGCAATAGCCGCGTTACCTTCAGAACAGAACGACGTAATCGGGGCCAATGGTCTCGGCGTTAAAGAGTTATTAGATAATCATATAGGGCATGCGATAGTCTATATATTAGGTACACCTAATGGGGGAGGGCACTCTATAGACGACATCATGGAGGAAGCTAGAAAGACTGCGCCACTTACAAAATTCGGTCCCGCCGACGTTCGGACATATCTGAATACGATTGTTAGGGCTATAGGGCCTGATACACCTACCTATAATATGAGTACCACACCTCCAATTAACGCCCCATGTATCGCCTTCGGGGAAATCGGCGTAGATAAAATAATACCTAAAGTATGGGAGGAGGTCTATGAAGACGGTTCGGTACTGACGACAAAAATAGGTATAGAAACAAAGGGAGATCGCTATACGTTGATTGGAGTGTACGACCCTCAGACAGAATTCACTTGGTTCGATAGTTTTATAAGTACATCAACTAAGGATGCGCTCGATCGAGTATTCTACATTTCAAATACCGAAGGCTAAACGATGATATACGTAGATACGAAATCGGGGGTGTGTAGCCTCCAACCTAAAGAAGGGTTTGACCCAGTTGATATAGACATCGATTTGGTACTCCTATACGGCCTAACTGACGAGGGTACCGTGGTTGAATCAGCGGCCTATAAAGGGAACACCAGAGCGTTAGTAGTCATATGCACGTGAAATGAGAGCTGGTAGATGGATAAAACCACGCAGACACTAGGGATACTTATGAGTGTGACAGTATCGATAATAACAATGTCCGTAGGTGCTTTGCTCTGGGCCGATGCACGCTACGTACTGGCGGCAGAATTCGAAGAAGCCCAACACCAGACACAGGTCGAGATCAGTAATCTAAGGAAGACGGATCTAGAGGACAAGATATTCGACCTTCAACTACTAGAGTCCCCCTCTAATAGAGACAAGGCGATGCTAGATCGGTATCAACGTAAGCTAGATGATCTCATACGGGGCGGCACATGAACGAGGCTAAATGCAGCGAGATGGACACGATATTAAAGGTACACAAGCAACGCATCGATGAGCTAGAGAAACTGCTCGATAGTATCCACACCCAGTTGACGCAGATTAAAGCCTGCGCGTACGGGGCCGTAGGGTACGCGGTAGCAACTCAGATGGGCCTCATAGAAGCTATTAAGTTAGGGTCATGAAGACGGTGTTCGAACTCGTTGTCTACGTATTTTTGGCGGCGATTGGCGCGAGTATCGCCACATGGATTTTACACAACCTTTGGGGTGTATTTTATGTTTAAGGAAGGATTGAAAATAGAAGCGGTGGCAGGGGAGAATGCATTTAAACTCACAGCCCCGTTCGTATACACCACGTATAATGGGTACATTGTAACAGTACCTAAAGGGTTCAAAACCAACTTCGCTAGCGTACCTCGCTTAGCTAAATTTTACGTGGATGATAATGACTGGCAGATACGTGAGCCATCCGTTATCCACGACTACTTATATAGCGCCGAGTCCAAGGCCCTAGGTTATGACCGCAAGGAGGCCGACGGCATCCTGTTCGAAGCAATGGTCGGATTAGGTATGCGCCGATCCAAAGCATCCCTCATCTACTACATCCTGAGATTGTTCGGAGGAGCCAATTATGAAGCACGATAGAATTATACTCCCTAGGTGGTTTAACAACGTACTGGTCATCACACTACTCGCGGGCATGATATCCGGCTGTTCGGCAGGTGCGGTCGTGACCAAGAGCGTATCTTACGCCGTGTCTAAATATTGTGAAGTCCCAGAAGCAGGGCGCAAGGCTGTCAGAAAGGCTGTCCGCAGGGCTGTGTCTCCAAATTCCATTACAATAGACTGTGTAGACAATGGCTAAATTCCACGTACCCTTCTTCGAAGGGGTTGTACCTAAGAAATCGATCCGTTTATTAAAAGATACCGAAGCGAGTAGTAGTGAAAATGCCAGGGTAGATCGGGGTCAGCTCGAGCCGTGGAACGATCTAGGGGTGTCCGAATATGATGTAGGATCCGAGACTAAATCGATCACGAAATACGAGAGTGGGTGGTTATTCTGGGACGAGGAAGGGGTTAATACGACCGCATCCCCAGTATTAACTGACACGTTTGAAAAACTATATTATACGGGGGACGGCACCCCTAAAATTACATATAAAGGGCGCGTGGACCTTAGTTCCCATGAGGCTAATGGTCTAACTCTAGGCATCCCTGCTCCTACGACAGCCCCTAGAATGTCGGTCGCATTCATTGCAGGCGCCGAAGACGACAGTGTTGCTGAAACCGCAATACGGACCTACGCTTATTCCCTTATAGATACAGATGGTGCAGAAGGAGCGTTATCCCGCCCAACATCGGCTATTACAATATTACAAGGTCAGGATGTTCAGATAGGCTTCAGGTCCGAGAGATTGATTAATAACGTTGGTACGGATACGGAGTGGACACTAGACCCGAATGCGAAGCGTCGGATTTATAGGATAGGTACCGATTCCTTAATTACGCCGGCCACGACAGATTACGACGTAGCGGGCGCCGTAGTCGATACCCGTACGATGACGATAACCCTGTATCACGGGGCACTCCGCACAATTGATCATATTATTAATCCGGGAGATATCGCGGGTTTCAATTACGATGGCACTGTGTACACTGGTACGGTAGGATCTGATAATACCGTAAATGGACTACTAGACAGCTTAGCTAATGCGGTCGATGGAGACGGGACCGTATTCGGTGCAGGTCGATTAACCGTAACAGTTGCGGAGTCAGAAGACAAAATGAACACCGTAGTGACCGTGAAGACGGTCGCTCCTACATCTACTTTATCCGCAATACTATGGTCCCCTAAATCACATTACTGGGTAGTGGGGGACGTGAGTATTTCTACATCGAATTTCATAGATGACGTACCGCCCACCACACTGGTGTCTGCGACAGAAGGTCTAGGAGCGTTCGGTAATTCAGGATCGACCCTCTGGTCAGTAGTAGGGACCACGACAGTTATACCGAAACCGTTGAATGGGCCTACTACAGGTAACCATAACGATAATCTACTGAGTGACGGGGATGAAGATCGTGCGTACGTCTACACGTACAGCAACCTTATGGGGGAAGAAGGTCCGCCCAGTCCGCCCAGTGGGATATTCACAGTATCGAACGGGAGTCCGATTAATATCACATTCGACGATACGGATGTCCAGGACTCGACTTATAACCTAAGTGCGGAGTTAAACGATGCCCCCTTCGCATTTAAGAATGTGTATCGTACCGCTTCCGGTACCACGGGTACGGAATTCCAATTTGTTGAACGCGTCGATATAGGCTCAGCCATATACCACGACTCTAGGTCTACCGAGTCGTTAGGGGAGGTACTACCTTCTGAAGGGTGGGCGCCACCTCCAGTAGATATGGAAGGTTTAATACTACTACCTAACGGGTTCTTAGCCGGATTTTCCGGGTCCACGCTATGCTTCAGTGAGGAGTTTACGCCACATGCGTGGCCTACAAAATATCAGATAACAATTAAAGAGCCTATAGTCGCAGTAGCAATATCGGGTAACTCTATAGTTGTTTTAACTGAAGGCTTCCCTTACTTAGTTACAGGGGAACACCCTCAAGGCATGTCGGCTGTACGCCTTGAAACGTCTCAGCCGTGTACTAGCAGATCCTCAGTGGTAGATCTAGGGGATCGTATCGTATACGCTAGCCCTGATGGTTTAGTAGCAGTCGGGGAGGGTGGAACGGAAGTGATGACCGCAGATTTATTTACCCGATCTCAGTGGCAGGAGTACGGGCACGATGATCTAGTCGGGGCGCTCTATGAAGGGCATTATTTAGGAAGCTCAACATCTAAATCTAAATCTTTTCTATTGTCTCGTAATGGGGTATTGACGGACTTAGATGGGACGATTAAAACGACATATTACGAGTTCTCGTCGGATGAGCTTTGGGTAGTCAATACCGAAGGGGAACTGAGGGGTTTCAACAGTGGTACGGCATCGCGTACGTTAACTTGGACCAGTAAAGAGTTTAGAACCACAGCGCCTACGAGCTTATCCGCCTTAAAAATAGTATGTGAGGGATCCTGTACGATTAAGCTTTGGGGTGACGATGAACTCATCGCCATAGGAGGGGGCGGGGATACGTCGTTAACGGTCACAGGGGACTCCGTCTCGAGGCTACCATCAGGGTCGAGGTATTCGACGTTTAAGTTCGAATTGTCCACCAGTAGTGTAGTTCATAGTATCACTTTCTCATCAAGTATTGCGGAGCTAGCGGATGGCTAATAAATCACTTCCGGTAGTTCCTACAGGTATAACTACTGCACTTAAAAACTATCTGTACGGGATAGAGCGCGCAATTGAGAAAAGTGCATCGGATCCATCTAACCCGGGAACGGATGCAGGAGCGAGGGCGAGTCTTCAGAGGTTAGGTAAAGACCTTACAGTAATAGGGAATGATATTACTAGCCTAGTATCCGTTGTAGGTAACGGCGTACCGATAGACCTAGTGAATATACCTCCAACACCTGCTAGTTTCTACGCTATACCGATAGGGGATGTCGTAGGCCTCAAATGGACTCGTCCCGAGTCTTATAACGTAACTCATACCCATACAGAAATATATCGTAGGAGCGTAGTAGGGGAGGACGGGGAAACTATAAACATAAACGATGTAAGTCCATTAAGCGGGGAATCGTATTACATAGGTAGTAGTTCTTCTGGGTACTTCGCTGACCCCACTGGTTACGACCAATCGTATTTTTACTGGATCAGGTTCGTATCTAATGGAGGGGTTTTAGGGGTATTTTCGGATGTAGTGTTAGGTACGACTGAGACTAGTATTACCTCGCATATGGCGGATCTAGAGGACTATATTACGGAGAGTCGATTAGCATCGGATTTACGGGCTAATATCAATAGTACTCAGTACGGAGGGAGCCAACCGAGTACTAAACGAGACGGCACCGCCCTTACGGCGGGGGACCTATTTATCGATGACACTGGCCAAGTGCATATTTACTTGAACGGCGCGTGGGATAGTAAAGATGTAAAAACTGACCTCACCGTCATAACAACCGAAGTGGCCTCTCAGTTAGCCCCTTATGCCTTAGACGACATAGCAGTCATATGGTATTCAGGTCTAGAGCCTACACTTACGTCTCACCCTAAAATATCTGTAGACGATATATGGGTAGATACTGGGACAGACGAGGGGTCTACAGCCCCTAGGTTTAAATTATATACATATACAGGTGACCCTCTAGTATGGGTGGAGATAGTAAATGAAGACCTTACTAAGTCTCTGGTTGATGCTAGTACTGCACAAGCTACGGCTGATGGAAAGATACAATTCTTTTCCTCAGCGGATGACCCTAACCCTAGACCAACAGGGGAGATCCCTTTAGGGACAGGAGATATCTGGTTTACACCCGCTACAGAGTCTGCAACTAGCACACTTAAATATTGGGGTGGTTCAGATTGGGTAGACACTCTGACGGCTTCTACAGTCTATGTAGGTGCCGAGGTTAGTACACAAATTACGGAGTCGTTAGGATACTGCGAATTTACGGGTGCTGACGGTAGTGTTTCCGTCGCCACAGGGCACGTTACGAAAACCGCCTGTTCCACCGCCGATGCTGGGGCAGGGACGGGGGAGAGCTTTACGTGGAAGGACAATGGGGCGTTCGCACAGGAACTAAAAACTGTCCACACCACGGTGGGAGCTAATTACGCTACGGTACAGCAAGATTTTGTATCTAAGGATGGAGTCAGCGGCAAGTACTCCATCAGTATGGACGTTAACGGTAAGATATCTGGTTTCGGTCTTTCCAGCGGTCCGGATGCTGCCGGTGGGGTCGTGTCCGACTTCATGATTAACGCTGATAATTTTATAATATTAGGTAAAGATGCGGATGGGAATGTATCAGGAGATGTGGCTTATACCACTAGCCCCTTCGGGGTCTTATGGGTAGAGGACCCTGAGCACGCGGATGGTGGGTATCATGAGGTACGTATATCTACCGCTGTTATTGACACGGCGGCAATTCAGAATCTGGTCGTCGACGGAATCGCCAATCTAAGTGAAGTAACTATAGGCGGGGGTGTACTTACGGCTACTAAGGACGCCAATGGCGTAGTCACTCAGGTCGATATAGAAAAGTTACACATCGACGGTGCTAACGTAGACGGGGACATTCAGAGTACTGTATCGGTAGCTGATGGTGGATGGAAATTACAGAAGTCCGGCACTGCAGACTTCGGAAGTAACGTCATTGTACGAGGTACTTTAGACGCCGCTTTTATTAAAACCAATTCGCGGCTTATGGATGACGTGCACGGCTATACTATGCCTTTACAGACCTTAGTTACCGCGGACGTGCCCGCGTTTTATTGGGATCTAGCGTGGCATTGGGACCTTATCGGTGCAGGTGGAGATGGTTATAACAGTCATCTGCCCGGGTGGGCGTACAACGAATACTTCGATCCTCTCACTGATTCACCGCCCGGGTTCTATCGTTTTGGCGGGGCTTTCGATGCGATCGCTCAGACTGCTGAGTACGATGCATTAACAATAAGCCCCGTACCCCAATCGAAGTTTGTAGGGACTTCATTATTCTTACCGGAGAATAACCGTTTCCGGTCTAGGGATCTAGGAATCAAGGTGCGGGTAAGCTACGAACAGGGGAGCGGACTCGTCCCCTTCAGTTGGCTGTTAAGCACGAGCGGTGTACACGCGCAGGTTAGGTATAGCGGGTACGACATTAACGGAGTTTCCGTATCCCTCGGATCTACGTGGGACGCACATAAGGATAAGTGGATGGATCACCCTCAAGAAATCGCATCAGTCCTAGGAGGCGAGGTCACAATAGACGGTATCTGGCGGCCACCCGACCTCCCCGCGAATATAGTATTCGAATTCGGGATGAGTAATCGTCAGCGATATGACAGCGTAGAGCAATATTTTGAGATAACGGACCCGAGCTACAGCAACCCGAGCCAGCTGTACTTTAACAAAGCGTGGTCAGCAGGTCCTAAAGTTCTCACAGGTAACAGCGTACCGGCGTACATTATGGAGATCGAGAGTTTTAACATATGAGTAGATTATATTACGTTTATAAAACTATCGCAGGTACGCCCCGAGTATCCATGGAACCGATCGTCGTCCAGATGTCCCCATTAGAACTCGTAGAGAAGACAGTTATTGATCCTAAACTGCGAGGGGACGAACAGTGGGTGGACGGATCGTGGGTTCGTGCGGGTAGTACGGTCGACGACTCGTATAAGCGGCGTAGGCGGTCCGAATATCCGCCAATAGGAGATCAGTTAGATATGCTCTGGCAGGCGATGGATGAGGGGGTATTACCTAAAGTTTCTAGATTTTACGACCTGATCCACGAAGTGAAAATAAGGAATCCTAAATGAACCGACTTTACCCTGTCGATATAAGAGAACACTGGGATGACATTAAGCAGGACCTGATCGATTTACAAGAGCGGTACGGGTACGAATGGCGACCGGAAGACGTTTACCACGAATGTCGTACCGGCGAAGCCTTCTTATACCTAGGTGATAAGCCTGGGTTTATAGTATTTAAAGAAGATACTAATAGGTATACACGGGAACCTGAGCTATTCATGTGGATCGCGTGTGCGCCTGGGATGGGCCACATAGACGATTACTATGAAGATTATAGCGCTGTAGCGCGGTCTATAGGGGCTAAGACGATGACATGGTCATCACCGCGGAAAGCGTTTCAGCGATTAGCAAAAAAGAATCACTGGAAGGTACGGACAACAATATATGAAATGAGGATAGGATAATGGGCGGAGGCGGCGGAACAAAGTATAAAGCTAAAGAGCACCCCGAAGAACGTGAATTAGCGAAGATAGCTAAAGAGCAGTGGGAAGATTACAGATCGAGATATATCCCTATAGAAAACGAGTGGATGTCAAACGTATCGACATTAAATAACGAGGGGTCTCACTCAGCGGTACGAGGGATGGCGGCTTCGGAATTCGCACATTCGAATCAAGATATGTTGGATCAGATGCGCGGGGCTACAGGTGGAGGGGACGGATACCGTAAAGCGGATTTAACCCCTATATTTAATAAGACCGCTAATAACTTATCGCAGATTAAGAACAAAGCTAGTCTAGGGGTTACAGATAGGTACGTCCGAGGTATGGAAAATATTATAGGTATAGGTCAAGGTCAGCAGACGGAAGGGCTTCAAGGGATGACGGATGTCGCGGAGCAGGCGGTACAAGGCCGTATTGAAAACTCGAAAAATAGATTTAAAAGGGATCAGGGGACGCTCGATGGCTTCGGGTCGATGGCTGGCGCGGCAACCGCGTATGGACTAGGTAAAAGGGGTAAATCGTAATGGGTGGAGACAGTCCAGAGCAAAGGGAGAGCTTCGATAGGGTAGCCGCTGAACAACGAGCGAAGTTGACTAGGGAGCAGTGGACGGATTACCAGAAGCGTTACGCCCCTTGGGAAGATAAATTGATTAGTTTCATTGACGACCCTAGTACCAAACAAGACGGGATTAACCGGGCTAGAGATGCGGTAGAAACAACTTACGATAGTGGTCTAGGTCAGTATAAAAGACAGCGACAACGGTTAGGTGAATTAACCCCTTTTAGCGAAGCGGATAAATCGTCAATGGCGAGGTCTAAGGTTACAGCGTCTGTTCAGGCCACTAATGACGCCCGACGGTACGCAGATGATAGACGTGAAAAGGTACAGACGAGCGGGTTATCCTCCGCTAGCGGCATGCATAGAGGTAACAAATGAGCGGATTATTAGGTAGAGGGCAGTACAAGAAAGCCCAGTCTAATTTACTACGTCAGCAGGCGGGTAAACGGGCGGATATGATAGCGGCGGAAGTAGCTAGAGACGAAGCGATGCGTAATGCGGCGAATAAGGAAGCCGCAGGGACGGTGATAGGGGCGGCCTCCCCCTTCGCTTATCAGTTTGCTAAAGATAATAATATTATGGGTATGGGTAAAGGCCCAAATGCAAAGATGCTTAATTCGGCGGATTACGCCAAGATGAAAGCTAGCGTTGACGCGATGCCGAACGATAAACTCGGTAATGAGACCCGTGCGTTATTTGCTAAGGATTATCACGAGATGACCAATGCGGATAAGTTCGGTCAGTGGGTCGATAAGAATATTAATAGTGCGACTGAAACGTTGACTGGCACTCAAGCGCCGGCGCCGGTTTCGATGCACAGCCCTGCCGCGCCGACACAGTCTATGCAGAATCCTAGCGCGGCAATAGATGCGCTAGGCGCTCGACCTGAGCTAGGACCGATGCAACAACAATACGTGAAGACGCTTAGTGATTCGCAAATAAAGGAAGTGCCAGGGCTCGAAGGTTTGTATAAGAGCGCGGGGAAAAACAACGGTACGATTTATCAGGGTGAAGGTATCGACCCTAATACGACTGCGGGAAATTGGGGGGACGCTGGAGGATTTAGTCAGGGTGAGGGTTTAACTCACGGCGAAATGATGGCGCAACCGACTAAGGACGGTCTTCTAGGTGTGGGTAAACCAGGCACTAGGATGCTATCTCCGGACCAATATGAATCCGGTGTCTCATTCAGTGATCTACCGCCAAAGCCTCCGGAAGTAGTTGCTCAGGAGTCGATGCGATCAGTTCAAGGACAGCCTGCTCCTGACACCATGGGTCTCGCAGAAGGCGTGAGACCTGATTCGTTTGCAGAAAACGAAGCGGCTAGGTTGGGCAATGAGGCTATAGCAAATAAGGTTACCGAGGGTGGGGTTGATAAGGCGTTGACCGTTGCGACCGGCAAAATGGGAGAGGAGGTAGGTCTCGGCGCGGCCAAAGAACTCGGAGGGGAAGCTGGTAAATCCGCTGTAACTTCTTTTACCAATAGCGCTGCGACTGAAACTACTAAGGAAGTAGGTACAACAGTAGTCAACGAAGCTACGGCTAAAATTACAGGGGAGGCGGCTAAAAGCGTTACTAACTCAGCCGCTCAGAACCTAGCGGCTACGGCGGCGGCTAACGGTACTAAAGCGGTAGCGCAGTCAGCTACGTCATCAGCGGCGTCGAGTGTATCAAGTCTAGGCGCTGGTATAGCCGGCGGCATGGCGGGCGGAGCGATAGGCAACGAGATAGCTGGCCCGACCGGAGGGAAGGTTGGTAGTGCTCTAGGTTCGGCAATAGCCGCAGGCGCAATGACAGGACCTTGGGGTGCAGTCATTGCACTGGCGATTGCAGGCATCATGGAATTATTTTAGGGGATTATTATGGCGAGTTTTAGTGAAGGGTTTTCGCGCGGGTTTAGTCTCGTTGATAAGGTTATGGCGCGGGAACAAGAGGAAGAAAGACAGAAGCGATTAGAGGCGGAGTCTAAGCGCCACTCCAAAGT
>Ga0209495_1002538_pt1 | contig 11869 bp, 9 predicted proteins | sample EN1Hudsemesocosm_FD_184629 | JGI IMG/M metagenome (GOLD analysis project Ga0209495, IMG submission 184629) | Methane-oxidizing microbial communities from mesocosms in the Hudson Canyon - EN1E Hudson Canyon (SPAdes) (version 2) | ecosystem: Environmental > Aquatic > Marine > Cold seeps | place... | reverse complement strand
CAAATAAATCCTGATCACCGTGCAGCCTTAAAACCAGAAGGATTGTTAACTCGTGACCCTAGAATGGTTGAACGTAAGAAACCAGGACAAAAGAAAGCTCGTAAGAAATTCCAGTTCTCTAAACGTTAATATTGGTTTAGTATCTAAATTGTTAAGACTGCTTTGGCATTACTTAGCAATTGCGAAAACGTAAAAAGAAAGTAAACAGACACAATTAAAATGGCTGAAATTAAAGAACTTTTAGACGCAGGTGTACACTTTGGACACTTAACGCGCAAATGGAATCCAAACATGGCACCATATATTTTTATGGAGCGCAATGGGATTCACATTCTCGATCTTAATAAAACTGTTGTGAAGCTTGAAGAAGCTACTGAAGCAATGAAAAAGATCGCCCGTTCGGGAAGGAAAATCATGTATGTTGCAACTAAGAAACAAGCGAAAGAAATTGTAGCTAGTGCAGCAAGAGAAGTAAATATGCCTTATATCACTGAGCGTTGGCCTGGTGGTATGTTGACTAACTTCGTAACAATCCGTAAGGCTGTTAAGAAGATGTCGACTATCGATAAGATGAAAGCAGATGGTACTTTTATGGTTCTTTCTAAAAGAGAACGTTTACAAATCGATCGTCAAAGAGCGAAATTAGAAAAGACTTTAGGGTCTATTTCTGATATGACTCGTTTGCCTGCAGCTTTATTCATCGTTGATGTAAAGCGTGAAGCGATTGCTATCGCTGAAGCTAAAAAATTAGGAATTCCTACTTTTGCAATGGTGGATACAAATGCAGACCCAGAATTGATAAATTTTGCTATCCCTTCTAATGATGATGCTTCTAAATCAATCACTATTATCCTAAATGCAGTTAACGCTGGTGTTGCTGAAGGTTTAGCTGATAGAAAGAAAGAAAAAGAAGTTCAAGCTGCTGCTAAGAAAGACGAAGAAGCTGCTAAAGAAGCAGCGAAAGAAGTAAAAGAAGTGAAAGCTGATAAAGCTGAATAATTTAAAAGAGTAGCCTTTTTAGGCTACTTCTTTTTTTAACCCTTATTTTCTGTAATTATGAAAATTGCTGCCGCAGACGTAAATAAATTAAGAAAGCAGACAGGTGCCGGAATGATGGACTGCAAGAATGCTCTTGTAGAAGCTGAAGGTAACTTTGAAGCTGCTGTTGATGTCCTTCGTAAGAAAGGTCAGAAAATTGCCGCTAAACGTGCTGATCGTGATGCTGTTGAAGGTGTTGCGCTAACTAAAATCAATGCAGACAGTACAGTAGGTGTTGCTATTGTTTTAGCTTGTGAAACTGATTTCGTAGCTATTAACGATACATTTAAAACTTTAGCTGCTCAATTTGCTGATATCGCTTTAGGTCAGTCGTCAAAAGATGCTTTTTTAGCTGCTGATTTTGATGGAATGACTGTTGCTGAGAAATTAACTGAGCAAACAGGAGTTATCGGTGAAAAGATTGAAATTAAAGGATTCGAAAGATTAGAGGCTAACTATGTTGGTTCTTATACGCACGGATCTAAAATTGCTGTTTTAGTTGGTTTAGATAATGTTGTTGATAACGCTGATGTATTAGCAAAAGACTTATCAATGCAAGTTGCTTCTATGGGAGCTTCAACATTATCTTACAAAGATCTTGATGCTGCTTTTGTAGCTTCAGAAACTGAAGCAAGAATTGCTGTAATTGAAAAAGACAATATTGAGTTAGCACGTTTAGGTAAAACACTTAAAAATGTACCTCAGTATATTTCTATGTCTCAATTATCTGATGCAGTAATTGCAGAGGCTAAAACAGCTATCGAAGCTCAATTAGCATCTGAAGGTAAGCCAGAGAAAATCTGGGACAAAATTGTTCCTGGAAAAGTATCTCGCTTTATTGCTGATAATACAACACTTGATCACGAGATGTGTCTTTTAGATCAAGACTTTATCAAAGATGAAAAGAAAAATGTTGCTGCATACATCGCTACTTATGGTGAGGTCGCTGTAGCTGATTTTAAAAGAGTAGCTTTAGGCTAAGCTTTTAAAATATAGAATTAAAAACCACTCTTTTAGAGTGGTTTTTTTTGTTCAAAATTTATGAAAAACTCAGTTTTTACTTAAACTGATTTATCTATCTTTGAAAACCTATTCATAACTATGAAATACAAAAGAATACTTCTAAAGCTAAGTGGCGAAGCCTTAATGGGCGATGGTCAATACGGAATTTCACCAGAGAAAATTGCAGAATATGCAAAAGATATTCAAACGATTGTTGATTTAGGTTGCGAAGTCGCAATTGTAATTGGCGGTGGGAATATTTTCCGTGGTGTACAAGCTGCAAACAATGGTATGGATCGAGTTCAAGGAGATTATATGGGGATGTTAGCAACCGTAATTAACGGATTAGCACTTCAATCTTCTCTGGAGAACATCGATGTAAATACTCGTTTGATGTCTGCCATAAAAATGGATGAAATTGCTGAGCCTTTTATCCGCAGAAGAGCTGTTCGCCATCTTCAAAAAGGAAGAGTAGTGATTTTCTCTGCTGGTACAGGAAATCCTTATTTTACTACAGATACTGCTGCTACTTTAAGAGCGATTGAAGTGGAGGCTGATGTGATTCTAAAGGGAACACGTGTAGATGGAATTTATACTGCTGATCCTGAAAAGGATCCTACAGCAACAAAATATGATACAATTACATTTGACGAAGTATACCAAAAAGGTTTAAATGTGATGGATATGACAGCTTTCACCTTATGTAATGAAAATAAGTTACCAATTATGGTGTTTAATATGAACACCCCTGGAAACTTGTTAAATGCAGTGAAAGGAAAAGAAATTGGTACATTGGTAAACTTTTAAGTATAGTTTAAAGATTTTGTTATGAACGAAGAAGTACAATTTTGCTTAGACAGCGCCGGTGAGAGTATGGACAAATCAATTGTTCATTTTGAAGCTGAATTGTTAAAGATAAGGGCAGGTAGAGCTAACCCACATATGCTTTCTGGGGTTATGGTAGATTACTATGGTTCTATGACTGCCTTGCCACAAGTAGCAAATGTTGGTACTCCTGATGCGCGTACACTTACTGTACAGCCGTGGGAGAAAGGAATGCTTGCTGAGTTAAATAAAGCTATTATAAACTCAAACCTTGGTTTTAGCCCTATGGACAATGGTGAGATACTGATTATAAACATTCCACCCTTAACTGAAGAACGTCGTGTTGAATTGGCAAAACGTTCAAAAGGTGAAGGAGAGAATTGTAAAGTTTCTATCCGTTCAGCTCGTAAAGATGCCAATGATGAGATTAAGAAATTAGGTAAAGATGGTTTGGCTGAAGATGTAGTAAAAGATTCTGAAGCTTCGATACAAAAACTTACAGACACGTATATAGCTAAAGTGGAGGCGATCTTAAAAGAGAAAGAAGCCGAAATTATGAAGGTCTAATATAAAGCAAGCCTAGGGCTTGCTTTATATTATTTAAATCAACAATAGATTTTAAATTATATGTGGGCACGCATTTCTCGATTTATTCTTCGATATAAATTATTCTTAATTCTTTTTTTGGTGGTGGCTACCTTTTTTATGGCCAACAAAGCAAAACAGGTTTTATACTCGTATGAGTTTATGCCCTTACTTCCTACAGATGATCCTGTGTATGTTGAGTACCAAGATTTTTTAAGTCGTTTTGGACAAGAAGGGAATGTAATGGTTGTAGGGTTTCAAACGGATTCCTTATTCCAACTTGAAAATTATAATGCACTTTTTGATTTATGTCAGAATCTTGAAGATGTTGAAGGTGTAGAACAAGTAGTTTCACTTCTCCAGGCTTATAATATGAAGAAGAATGAGCTGACAAAATCTTTTGAGTTCAATCCAGTTAGCACTAAGAATTTAAAAACTCAGTTTGAAATTGAAGATGTAAAACAAGAGCTAGAATCATTGCCCTTTTACAAAAAGCTGTTTTACAATGAAAAGAGTAATGCTTATTTGATGGCAATAACTCTTGATAAAAAATTGTTAAATTCTGAAGAAAGAATCCCATTAATTCAGTCGATAGAAGACCTTATTAATCCCTTTGCTCAGTATATCAATGTTGATGTACACTATTCAGGCTTACCCTATATAAGAACTAAGAGTACTGTAAAAACTAAGGCAGAAGTTGAGATGTTTATTTTCTTAGCGTTGGGTGTTACGGCTCTGATTATGTTGCTTTTCTTCCGTTCCTTTTCAGCCATGTTCTATTCAATGCTTGTGGTAGGTGTAGGAGTAATATGGGCAATAGGAACCATTGCTCTATTAGGTTTTAAAATCACAATTCTTACTGCATTAATTCCTCCATTAATAATTGTAATTGGAATCCCTAATTGTATTTTCTTGCTGAACAAATATCACAACGAATTTAAACAGCACGGTAATAAGGTAAAAGCTTTAAGTAGAGTGATACAAAAAGTAGGGAATGCCACTTTTATGACAAACGCTACTACGGCAGCAGGTTTTGCTACTTTCGTAATTACACAAACACAGGTTTTAGTTGAGTTTGGTATTGTAGCTTCTATCAATATTTTACTAGTCTTTTTCATATCCCTTATTATAATCCCATCTATCTATAGTTTCTTACCAGCACCTAAAGATCGTCATTTATCTCATCTAGAAAGAACCTGGATGAATAAATTAACTCAGTGGATGGAGCATGTAGTTTTAAATCATAGAACGAAAGTTTATATTACTACTGGCTGCTTGTTAGTGGTTGCTTTTTATGGTGTTTCTAAAATCCAAACTACAGGTAATATTGTAGATGACATTCCTAAAGACGATCCGATTTCAATTGATCTTCAGTTTTTCGAAGAAAATTTTGCAGGTGTGATGCCTTTTGAAATTATGGTAGATACCCATAAGAAAAATGGTGTTAGCAAATCATCTACCTTAAGAAGGATAGAAAAGTTAGAAAACCTTTTGGATGGGTATCCGGAGATTTCTAGTGTTACCTCAGTCTTAGACCTAGCTAAGTTTTCGAAGCAAGCCTATTATAATGGGAATCCAGATTACTATACTCTACCAACTTCGCAAGAAAAAAGTTTTATTCTGAAATACGCTAAGAACTCAGTTAGTGAGAATTCTAGTTTGTTTGATAGTTTTGTCGATAGTACTAAAACTGTAGCGAGAATATCGGCTAGAATGAAGGATGTTGGGACTAAAGAAATGCGTGCTCTAAGAGATTCTATTCAGCCAAAAATTGACGCGATTTTCAATCCTGAAAAATATGATGTAGCCATAACCGGAACTAGTGTTCTTTTTCTTGAGGGTACAACATATCTAGTAAAGAATCTATTTAGTAGTCTTTTGTTAGCAATTGGGTTAATTGCCATATTAATGGCTTGGATGTTCTCATCTTCTCGAATGGTTGTAGTCTCATTATTACCTAACCTAATTCCCTTAGTACTCACAGGAGCGTTAATGGGCTACTTTGGCATCTCTATTAAGCCTTCAACAATTCTAGTTTTCAGTATTGCTTTTGGGATCTCTATTGATGATACCATTCATTTCTTGGCAAAATACCGTCAAGAGTTAAAAGCAAATAATTGGCATATTCGTATAGCAGTAATTAACGCTCTAAGAGAAACTGGTGTAAGTATGTTCTATACATCAATTGTTCTCTTCTTTGGTTTTTCTATATTTATAGCTTCGGAGTTTGGAGGTACAGTTGCATTAGGCTTACTTGTATCTGTAACGCTCTTATTTGCTATGATGGCTAACTTACTTCTTTTGCCATCGCTGTTATTGTCTTTAGAACGTATTATTACTACACGTTCATTTAGAGAGCCATTAATAGATATTTTAGATGAAGAAGAAGATATAGAGCTAGAAGCATTAACCATAAGAAAAAAGAAATAAGATGAAAGGGATCATATTGGCTGGTGGCTCAGGAACACGTTTACATCCACTTACTTTATCAGTAAGCAAGCAGTTAATGCCGGTTTACGATAAGCCTATGATTTATTATCCATTATCGACTTTATTACAGGCGGGAATTTCAGAAATATTGATTATCTCAACGCCTCACGATATACCTGCTTTTAAAAAATTATTGGGTGATGGTTCTCAATTGGGATGTCGATTTGAATACGCAGTACAAGTAGTTCCTAATGGTTTAGCACAAGCATTTGTTATTGGCGAAGAGTTTATTGGCGATGATGATGTAGCTTTAATTTTAGGCGATAATATATTTTATGGAGCAGGAATGTCTGATTTGTTAAAGCAGCATAACAAGCCCAAAGGTAGTGTGATATTTGCCTATCACGTAGCCGATCCTGAACGTTACGGAGTCGTAGAGTTTGATGCCAATCTTAAGGCAGTTTCTATTGAAGAAAAACCTGAAAGTCCTAAATCTAATTATGCAGTTCCAGGCTTGTATTTTTACGATAATGAAGTGGTAGAGATTGCAAAATCTCTTGAACCTTCGGCACGTGGAGAATATGAGATTACCGATATCAATAAAGAGTACTTACGAAGAGGGGAACTTCAAGTAGGAATTCTGGATAGAGGTACAGCTTGGCTAGATACAGGTACTTTTGCTTCTTTAATGCAAGCTGGTCAGTTTGTACAGGTTTTGGAAGAAAGACAAGGATTGAAAGTAGGCTGTATAGAAGAAAACGCTTACCGTGCAGGATTTATAAATGCACAACAACTGAAAGACATAGCGCAGCCTTTATTGAAAAGTGGCTACGGAAAATATTTGATGAAACTAGATGAGTAACTTAAAGTCGATCGCAGAACTACAAGGTTTTTTAAATCTTGCTATCGAAAAAACATCTTTTCAGGCAGAGCCTGCCGAATTGTACGAGCCTATTTCTTATATCCTTAGTTTAGGAGGTAAACGCTTAAGACCCGCTTTGGTTTTAATGTCTGCGGATATGTATGGCTATGATTTGGTTAAAGCCTTGCCTCAAGCCATAGGAATAGAATTGTTTCACAACTTTACTTTAATGCATGACGATATTATGGACGATGCGCCACTGAGAAGAGGTAAGACGACCGTACACGAAAAGTGGGATGCGAATATTGGTATCCTATCGGGAGATGCACTTTTTGTGAAAGCTTATCAATCTATAGTAAAAGCAGATTCTAAGCACTTACCTGCTCTTATGGATTTGTTTAATCAAACGGCTTTAGAAGTTTGTGAAGGTCAGCAGTACGATATGAATTTCGAAAGTCAAGAGGATGTTTCGATGCCTTCGTATTTGAAAATGATTAAGTTTAAAACAGCCGTTTTATTGGCTTGTGCTTTAAAAAGTGGCGCCTTAATTGCTGATGCTTCAGCCCACGATCAACAGAATTTATACGATTTTGGGATTCATATTGGTTTGGCTTTCCAATTGATGGACGATATACTGGATGTGTATAGTGATCAAGAAGATTTCGGTAAGCAAATTGCTGGTGACATCTTATGTAATAAGAAAACTTGCCTATACATTAAAGCTTATGAAAAAGCCGATGAACAGCAACACAAAGTCTTAGATCACTATTTTGCACATCAAGATTTTGATGCAGTAGAGAAAATATTTAAAGTGATGGAGGTTTACGCTGAACTTGAAGTGCGTGATGCATGTAGAGTAATGATGGATGAGCATTACTCTATAGCGATGAAGCATTTAAATGCATTGAGTGTACGTGAAGATAGGAAATCTACGCTTGTTCAGTTTGCCGAACTGTTGATGGTGCGCGTGAACTAATGGATTTTGGGCTTCAAAATATTGAAGACTACACCAAAGATTTAGCATGGATGCTAAAAGCTTTGGAACAATTAGAAAAAGAGTTTCAAGTTGAAAATTGGGTTTTTCGAAAACCTTTAAATCCAACTACAGCTTTTGAAGAAATTACGCTTCAGCTACATCCAAAATTGAAAGAAATGATTGAGCAGAGAGGGGATGATTATTGTAAGCAATTACTCTATACCATTGATGTTTCAGAGAGTCAAGTTGCTAAAGCAGCTGCCTTAGAAGTTGATGCTGACTTCTCTCAAGTTCTTACAAAGCTCATTATTAGGCGATGCCTTCAGAAAGTATTAATTAGAAACTATTATAAAAGCCCCGAAAAAGACGCCTTGGGCAGCAGCTTAGAAGAATAAATTATTTATTTTTGATGTGAATTTTTGCGTTTAAGAAAACGATGGACAATTACTCATTTTTAGGGGCAGCGAATACTGCTTTTTTTGAGGAGATCTACGAACAGTATCTCAAAGAGCCCGATTCGGTAGAACCGAGCTGGAGAAGTTTCTTTCAAGGTTACGACTTTGCAAATGAATCTTACTCCGAAGAAGAGCTCGAAGCTCAATTACCCGATTCTTTCAAAAAAGAGTTTAAGGTAATTAATCTGATTAATGCTTACCGTCAGCGTGGGCACCTTTTCACAAAGACAAATCCAGTTAGGGACAGAAGAGATTACAATCCGAAATTAGATTTAAAGAATTTCGATTTATCAGACACTGATCTAGATACTGTTTTTCAAGCAGGAACACAATGTGGTATAGGGGCAGTTTCTCTAAAAGCTATTGTGGAACACCTTAAAAAAGTGTACTGCCAGTCTATAGGTGTTGAGTATATGTACATTCGCGATCCAAAAGAAAGAGATTGGATTCAAAATTACATACACCAGAACAACAATCAGGCTAAGTTTAACCTTGATCAGAAAAAACAAATCTTAAAAAAGTTGAACGAAGCAGTCGCTTTCGAAAGCTTTTTACATACCAAATACGTAGGGCAGAAACGTTTCTCTCTGGAAGGAGCTGAGGCACTTATTCCGGCACTTGATGCTTTGGTAGAATACGGTTCTACCATAAACATCAAAGAATTTGTAATCGGTATGGCTCACCGTGGTCGCCTAAATGTATTGGCGAACATATTTAAAAAGCCTTATAAACAAGTCTTTAAAGAATTTGAAGGTAAAGGTTATGAAGATGAAGAGTTCGATGGTGATGTAAAATACCACTTGGGTTACTCTTACGATGTAACTACCGATGCAGGAAAAGATGTGAGCATGAGTTTGGTTCCAAATCCATCACATCTTGAAACTGTTGGTGCGGTAATGCAAGGTATTTCCAGAGCCAAGATCAACCACAAATACGAAGGCGATAATTCTAAGCTGTTGCCAATTATTATTCATGGTGATGCTGCAGTAGCAGGACAAGGACTTGTTTTCGAAATTGTACAAATGGCACAATTACCTGCTTATAAAACAGGAGGTAGTATTCATATTGTCATTAATAATCAAGTTGGTTTTACCACCAACTACCTCGACGCTCGTTCGAGTGTTTATTGTACCGATGTTGCTAAAACAACATTGTGTCCGGTATTACACGTAAATGGAGACGATGTTGAAGCTGTAGTTCACGCTATGAATTTTTCTGCGGCTTACCGTCAGCAATACAAGAAAGATGTTTTCATCGATTTACTTTGTTACCGCCGATACGGACATAACGAAGGAGATGAACCTCGTTTTACACAACCTAAATTATACCAAGCGATATCTAAGCACCCTAACCCTCGTGAGATCTACAACCAAAAGTTGATGGCTCAAGGAGTGATAGAGTCAAATATTGTTAAAGAAATGGCTTCGCAGTTTAAAAACTTACTCGAAGTAGATTTAGGTGAAGCACGTAAAGAAGAGACTACGAGCATAACTCGTTTTATGGAGAAAGAATGGGCGCATATCAAAAAGTCCCAAGCTTTAGATTTTGAAAGCTCTCCAGAAACAGGTGTTTCTCGTACTGAATTAGCAAAGATTGCTCAGGCGCTTTATACCGCTCCAGAAGGGCATCAGTTTTATAAAAAGGCTTTACGCCTTATTAAGGAACGCGAAAAAATGTTCAACGACACCAATCGCATAGATTGGGGTATGGCCGAGCTTCTTGCCTATGGATCACTATTGATCGAAGGGAAGGAAGTACGAATGACGGGTCAGGATGTTGAACGTGGAACTTTCTCTCATCGTCATGCAATACTGAGAGATGTAGAGTCTGAAGAACGCGTAAACCTATTGAATCACATTGGAGAGGGGCAAGCTAAATTCGAGATTTATAACTCACTTTTATCTGAGTATGCTGTACTAGGTTTCGACTACGGTTATGCCATGGCTACGCCTGATGTATTGACGATTTGGGAAGCTCAGTTTGGAGACTTCTCTAATGGTGCTCAAATCCTTATCGATCAATATTTATCGGCTGCCGAAGATAAGTGGGAAATCTACAACTCATTGGTAATGCTTTTACCTCACGGTTACGAAGGACAAGGAGCAGAGCATTCGAGTGCGCGTTTAGAACGTTACTTACAGTTGTGTGGACAATACAATATGCAAGTAGCAAATGCAACGACTCCGGCTAACTTCTTCCACTTAATGCGTCGTCAGTTGTACAGAGATTTCCGTAAACCTTTAGTGGTGATGAGCCCTAAGAGTTTATTGCGTAGTGCACATTGTTTATCTACAGTTGAAGAATTGGTAGAAGGTAGATTCCAAGAGGTAATAGACGATGTGAGTGCAAAAGCAGCGAAAGTGAAAAAGCTCGTTTTTTGTTCTGGTAAATTGTATTACGAATTACTCGAAGAAAAAGAAAAGCGCAATGCGGTTGATGTGGCTTTAGTACGTTTGGAACAATTGTATCCATTCCCTAAAACGCAGTTAGAGGCTATTGTGAGCAAATATGCGAATGCTGATACTTATGTATGGGCACAAGAAGAACCTGAAAATATGGGAGCTTGGGGCTTTATACTTAGACACTGGCGCGAATTACCACTTCAAGTGGTAGCTCGTAGTGCGAGTGCTACTCCTTCCTCTGGATCTTCTAAGCGCTCTGCTCGTCGTCAGCGTGCAGTGATAGAAGGCGTATTTGAATTGTAAAAAAGAAATTAAGAAGTCAAAAATACACAGCTATGATCGTTGAAATGAATGTTCCATCTCCTGGTGAATCTATCTCTGAAGTAGAGATTGCAACTTGGTTAGTAGCCGACGGAGACTACGTTGAAAAAGATCAAGAGATCTGCGAAATCGATTCTGATAAAGCAACCCTAACATTGGCGGCTGAGGAAAGTGGTGCAATCTCAATTAAAGTTGAAGAAGGTGAAACTGCAGCTATCGGTGATGTAGTATGTACTATTGATACTGCAGTAGAAGGTACCGCTTCTGCATCTGCTTCTAAATCTGAAGCACCCGCTTCTGCACCTGCAAGTGTCGCTAAAGTAAGCGCTACAGAAACTACTTATGCAACAGGAACTCCATCGCCTGCAGCACGCAAGATGATGGCCGAACAAGGTGTTGAAATCGCACAAGGTTCTGGTAAAGGTGGTCGTATTACGAAGGAAGACGTCGTAAAAGCAAAAACAGCTATGGGTAACGGTCCTGGTCCTCGTGGAACAGAACGTAAGAAAATGTCTGTACTTCGTAGAAAAGTTGCAGAGCGTTTGGTTTCTGTGAAGAACGAAACAGCAATGCTAACTACGTTCAACGAGGTAGACATGAAGCCTATCATGGATCTTCGTAAAGTATATAAAGAAGATTTTAAAGAGAAGTTTGGTGTTGGTTTAGGCTTTATGTCATTCTTTACTAAAGCTGTGACCAGAGCGCTAAAATTGTTCCCTGATGTAAATGCAATGATCGATGGTAAAGAAGTTATTTACCACGAATATGTAGATATCTCTATTGCGGTAAGTTCACCAAAGGGATTAATGGTTCCTGTGGTTCGCAATGCCGAATTATTAGACTTTGCAGGTGTAGAATCTGAAATCAAACGTTTGGCTATTAAAGCGCGCGATGGTAAGATTAGTATGGATGATATGCTAGGGGGTACTTTTACAATTACCAACGGTGGTGTATTTGGTTCTATGTTGTCTAC
>Ga0209495_1002535_pt1 | contig 11877 bp, 10 predicted proteins | sample EN1Hudsemesocosm_FD_184629 | JGI IMG/M metagenome (GOLD analysis project Ga0209495, IMG submission 184629) | Methane-oxidizing microbial communities from mesocosms in the Hudson Canyon - EN1E Hudson Canyon (SPAdes) (version 2) | ecosystem: Environmental > Aquatic > Marine > Cold seeps | place... | reverse complement strand
TGACGCGGCATGGCGTTTGTCCAGCGAGGTTGTGAAGGTTGATAATCTCTCTTCCTTATTGTCTCGGTCGGATTACGTCACTCTTCATTTACCTGTACTTGAATCGACGCGAAAATTAATAAACAAAGAACTGCTATCCAATATTAAGCCGGGAGCGAGCTTATTAAATTTTGCACGAGAGGAAATCGTTGATACCGAAGCTGTCGTGGATGCATTGAGTAATGGTTCCCTGGAAAAATACATTGCCGATTTTCCAACGCCTGACTTGATTGGGGTAAGAGGCGCAGTGTTAATGCCGCACATAGGGGCGAGTACTGACGAGGCGGAAGAGAACTGTGCAATTATGGCGGCAAACCAGGTTAAAGATTTTCTCGAAAATGGTAATATTAAGAACTCTGTCAATTTTCCAGCACTTAATTTAGAGAGAAATGGTGGCATTAGAATCTCGATTAGCAATCGCAACGTGCCGAAAATCCTTGGTAATATTTTGTCGATACTAGCGGATGCTGATATAAACGTCATCGACATGTTAAACAAAAGCCGCGGAGATATTGCTTATAATTTAATTGATGTTGAAACAAAGCCAGGCGATGAAGTTTTGCAGTTGATGGGTGCCGTAGAAGGTGTCGTAAACGTTCGATTAATGAAGTAATTCTAAAAATTGAACGCAAAAAAGAGGCCCTTGGCCTCTTTTTTGCGTTATATAATACTGAGAAACTACTTAAAGATTCACAGAAGCCTTACGAGTGAAGCGGTAGTCCAGCATATTAGTGGGAGTGTTTCGATGAAAACTAGTCTAAAAGGTAACCGCGCACGAAACCTTGTTCGGGGTGTTATTCGACCCCTGTTGATTTGTATGGCACTGCTGTTATCAGCATGTCATCCGTCTTACACAATGAATCAAACCACGCATTACGCCCACAAACTTGGAGTGGCAGACCAGTTTGACATAAGTCGCCAAAACAGTCGCGTATTGGCCATACAGAGCCGTATTTCCGTTGTTTCGAAGCAGGTGGACGGCATCGATGAAAATAAACTCAGTCGTATTATCGCGAAGAGTTTTTCTCCCCATTTTGATCAAACCAACTACGGGCCTGAAGTGGACAGCTTTGCAGCCGGTCTTGAATACGCAAAAGGTGAACAAAGTGATTTTTTGATTTTCGTTTCATTCCAGAAAGAGCCTTCGACTTTGTTCGGTACCTTCAGCAGTGCGCATTTGTTGCTTTCAATTGTCGATGTATATACCGGAACATCTGTAGACAAGATAAAGTTAATTGCGAAAACTCCACACTGGAACCCCGTAGGGAACAAACTAAATAACCTGCTTGATAGCGCCTTAGGCAACCTCGCTGCCGACATTTCCGGGCACGCATTTTGAAATTTCTTAATGAATTGCAATCGCAGCTTGACGAGAAAGATGCGTCGTCACCGCCGATTCACCTATGGAATCCCGATTTGAGTGGTGATATCGATATTCGAATCGAAGCAAATGGTGACTGGTTTCACGAAGGAGTGAAAATTGAACGACAGGCCTTGGTAAAAATGTTTTCCTCCATTCTAAGGCGCGAGAGTGATGGCGAATACTACTTACTCACTCCCGTTGAAAAATGGCGTATCGTAGTCGTCGATACTGCTCTTTTAGCCATCGATGTTCATGTACTACAGGAAGGGCAGCAGGAACAACAAATGATTTTCACAACTAACGTTCAAAGCCAAGTTTTGTTAAGCGACGACTTTCCATTGTCAATTACTTTTAAAGAAGGCAGTCGTGAACCCCGTCCAACGATTCTATTACCTCATCATATCACTGCAAAATTGTCCCGCGCGGTATTCTATCGGCTTGTTGACTTGGCGGTCGAGAAGGAAGGAATGTTATCGGTGGTAAGTAATGGTACCGTTTTTGAATTAGGGAAAATTGACGACTGAGTAAACGGCGTCAAAAAGTAGCCTTACTTGAATGGAATTCCACGCAAGATTGATTTTCGATTTAAACAGTCGCTAAGAATGGTTCTGCGCGGCGCTATTTATGTCTAAATAGCGCCGCGGATTTTGGCATCACATATTGGGGTAGTTAGGCCCTCCAAAACCTTCAGGCGTAACCCAAACTATGTTCTGCGACGGGTCTTTAATATCACAGGTTTTGCAGTGAACGCAATTTTGGCCGTTGATTTGAAAGCGTTTTTCGCCATCCGGTTCCGTCACTATTTCATAGACGCCAGCAGGGCAATACCGCTGAGCGGGCTCATCATAAAGTGGCAAGTTTTTGCCCAGCGGTATGCTGGCGTCCTTTAACTGAAGATGACACGGCTGATCTTCTTCATGGTTTGTATTCGATAAAAACACAGAAGAGAGGCGGTCAAAACTAATTTTCCCGTCCGGTTTCGGGTAATTTATTTTTTGGCTTTCAGACGCCAATTTCATTTGCGCGTGATCTGGTTTTGGATCATTAAATGTCCAGGGAAGCTTACCGTTAAATATATTTATATCGATAAAGGCATAAGCCGAACCCAATAAATTTCCCCATTTGTGCTGACCTGGTCCAAAGTTTCGCTGTAAATGAAGCTCCTTATAAGCAGAGGATTTCTCAAATGCTTCATTGTAGCTAGTCAGCTCAATCCCAGATTTGTTGTCGACTGTAATCGCGTGATGGACAATTTCCGCTGCAACCATTCCCGATTTCATCGCAGTATGGCTGCCTTTTATCTTGGCAAAATTCAACGTTCCCGCATCGTCTCCAATAAGCAAACCACCAGGAAAAGACATTTTTGGCATCGATTGAATGCCACCTTTCGTTATAGCCCGGGCTCCGTAAGAAATCCTTTCTCCGCCCTCGAGTATTTTTCTAATTTGTGGGTGTTGTTTGAAGCGTTGAAATTCTTCAAACGGACTCACATGAGGGTTGGAATAACCCAGATCAGTAATAAGACCTAGGGATACTTGATTGTCCTCCAGATGATAGGCAAAACCGCCGCCAAACGAGTTGCTTTCGGTGTGTGGCCAACCGGTAGAGTGAAGAACCGTCCCCAGTTTATGTCTCGCAGGGTCAACTTTCCAAATCTCCTTTATTCCCAAGCCGTAATGTTGAGGGTCCTTTCCTTCAGCAAGATTATATTTCTCTATCAGCTGTTTCCCAAGATGACCACGACAACCTTCAGAAAAAAGAGTGTATTTTGCGTGTAGTTCCATACCTTGCATGTACGAGTCTTTGTGACTCCCATCCTCAGCAACACCCATATCGCCGGTCGCAATACCTCGAACTGAGCCATCATCGTTATAAAGTATCTCTGCGGCGGCGAACCCGGGATAGATCTCAGCGCCTAAACTTTCTGCTTGTTCCGCTAACCAGCGACACACATTCCCTAAGCTGACTATATAGTTGCCGTGATTATGAAGCGTTTTGGGAGCCAGTAATGCAGGGACATACGCGCCCATGTTTTTGGACAGCAAATACCAAATTTCGTCTGCTTCAACAGGCGTATTTAGAGGGGCGCCTTTATCTTTCCAATCGGGAAACAATTCGTTCAGAGCAGAGGGCTCAAGAACAGCTCCGGACAAAATGTGGGCGCCGACTTCCGAGCCCTTTTCGACGACGCAAACACTGATATCTTTACCTGTTTCTTCGCTGAGTTGGCGTATTTTGCAAGCTGCAGAGAGCCCCGCAGGTCCAGCGCCGACGATGACAACGTCGAACTCCATTGATTCACGTTCCACAATAAAAGTCCTCTATAATTCTACTTTAAGGTTATTGGATTAGCTTCCATCAGGTAGATAGTCCGATCCAAATTCGATGCGCATTATATAAGTTTGGCGGTAATAGTTCCATGCCCATCTTCAGTAAACCCCTGATTTTTAGAGCTTTAATATTAACTAGTGGTAATGGAGCACTTGTTCATCGGCTATTGTAATTACGAACATATGATATGGATCAACGTCTATTTAGAGTAGTAAGAGCTATCGAGCTGATGCGTAAAAATAGCTATTGACCTGAAAGCCGTTACGGGTCAACATACGTCCGGTTTTTCTGGGGCTGATACATAAATTTGCGGATATCGTATTGATAGCTCGCTCATTTAATCTGGTATTAGCCAATTTTTCCTAACTTAATGAACGAGGAATCTATGAAGGTTCTTGTTGCGGTCAAACGCGTTGCAGACGCTAATGTTAAAGTTCGCCCTAAAGCAGACGGTTCTGGTGCAGACTTAAATAACGTTAAAATGGCGATTAATCCCTTTTGCGAAATTGCAGTTGAAGAAGCTGTACGCTTAAAGGAAGCCGGTACTGCCACAGAGATAATTGCTGTCTCGGTTGGTGAAAAATCTTGTCAGGAGCAGATTCGGACTGCTTTGGCGCTCGGTGCCGATAGAGGAATTCAGGTTGAAGCTGAGGGTGAATTACAACCTTTGGCAATCGCAAAACTATTGAAAGCTGTCGTCGACAAAGAGCAGCCCGATGTAATTATTCTTGGTAAACAGTCAATTGATAATGATAATAACCAGACTGGTCAAATGCTAGCGGCACTAGCGAACTTCTCGCAGGGAACGTTCGCTTCTGAACTGGCGTTTTCTGATGGAAAAGTCAACGTCACACGAGAAATTGACGGCGGTTTACAAACAGTTTCTTTAAACTTGCCAGCGATTATCACCACAGATCTTCGCTTGAATGAACCTCGCTACGCTTCATTGCCAAATATCATGAAGGCAAAGAGAAAGCCCCTAGATGTATTTACCGCTGAAGAGCTCGGTATTGACATTACTTCACGCTTAACATTGGTTAAAGTTGAGCCACCAGCCGAACGGGCAGCGGGCATTAAAGTAGAGTCAGTCGCAGAACTGGTGGACAAACTGAAAAATGAAGCGAAGGTGATCTAATGAGTATATTAATACTAGCCGAACACGACAATGCCTCAGTAAAGGCTGCCACGTTGAATGTAGTCGCTGCGGCGAATGCAATCGGTGGCGACATTACTGTATTGGTTGCTGGTTCTGATTGCGCGGCAGCTGGAGAAGCTGCTGCAAAAATTGCTGGAGTTAACAAGGTATTAGTGGCAGATAATGCTGCTTATGCAAACCAGCTTCCTGAAAATGTCAGTAACTTAGTAGTGGAAATTGCGCAGGATTACGGACATATTTTAGCTCCAGCGACAACAAATGGTAAAAACATCGCGCCAAGAGTTGCCGCTTTATTGGACGTCGATCAAATTTCGGAAATCATTTCGGTCGAAAGTGCCGATACATTCAAACGGCCAATTTATGCCGGAAATGTTATCGCCACAGTCCAATCTACAGACGCGATTAAAGTAATTACCGTTCGCGGCACAGCCTTTGACGGAGTCTCAGCCGAAGGTGGTAGCGGATCTATAGAACCTTTGGCAAGTGTGACTGACGCAGGTCTGTCTAGCTTTGTCAGCGAAGAAGTTGCTAAAAGTGATCGCCCTGAACTTACAGCAGCAAGTATTATTGTTTCTGGTGGTCGCGGCATGCAAAATGGTGAAAATTTCCAAATGCTTGAATCGATTGCCGACAAACTAGGAGCCGCGGTTGGCGCCTCCCGTGCTGCTGTTGATGCGGGCTTTGTCCCCAATGACATGCAAGTCGGCCAAACTGGTAAGATTGTTGCGCCTGATTTGTATATTGCCGTTGGAATTTCTGGTGCGATTCAGCATCTTGCCGGCATGAAAGACAGTAAAGTAATCGTCGCGATTAACAAAGATGAAGATGCGCCTATTTTCCAGGTTGCAGATTACGGATTAGTTGCGGACTTGTTTGAGGCAGTCCCGGAATTGGATGCCGCTCTGTAAAGCGACCCTCTAATTCAGTTATGCAAAGCCCGGTTCATGCCGGGCTTTTTTGTGGGGATTTGAAAAGTTCAACAGCTGCTGATCTGCGCAAACAGCGGCTGGCACGATTGTTACAAGTGACCCTTTTTTCCAATCAGTCTCGTCTTAACTTATCGGAAATGGCTATGGGTGTTGGGCAGTTCAATATAACGATATACGAGGAAACGACAAACGTAATAATAGCGGTGGCCTGTATGAGGTGTGACGCTTCTTTTCCGATTAATGCGGTACCGGTTGCAACATAGGCAATGAGCAACGAAAACTCACTAATCTGCCCCAATCTAAATGCAATATCCCAGGCCAGACGCTTTTTCTCACTTAATCTCTTCAGCAATATATAGAAGACTCCTGGCTTCAACAGCAGCATCGCGGCTGCCAGTATCATTGCCGGCACAAGAACATCGCCCAGTAAGCTCAAATCAAATCGAGCACCTAAAGAGAAAAAGAATAGAACCAGAAAGAAATCCCTTAATGGCTTTAGATTAATGGCAATGTACTGGGAAATTGGACTGGTTGCTAAAGAGATTCCGGCAATAAATGCGCCGATTTCTGCGGATAGCCCGACTAAATGAGCCGCTTCAGCGAGTCCGAGACACCAACCGATAGCCAAAAGGAAAATATACTCGTGAAATCGATCAAACTTTTGAATTAACTTTAATAAGACAAATTTTACGAAGCCGATCGCGGCAATAATAAACAAGGGTAGGGCAATCACGGTTTTAAGCAAGATCATGCCGTCGAAATCACCAACGTCGCCACTTAACAGTACAAGTAATACAAAAATCGCTATCACATCTTGTAAAAGTAACAGCCCGATCATGATTTCACCGACGTGACGATGATGTAATACGGTCGTGGGCAGAAGTTTTATACCAATAATTGTACTAGAAAACATCATCGCAGCACCGATGACGATTCCCTCGATATGAGAAAAACCAAAGCTTATCGCTACCAGGTATCCAGTGGTCGCAAATATTAAGGAACTGGCGATAGCCACTAAGGTGGCTTTTTTCAAAGTGGACAACAATGCTTGGGGTTGCATGTCGAGACCTAAAAGAAACAGCAAAAAAATGATCCCAAAATGGGAGATGTCGGACAACAATTTAAGATCAGTGACAAACCCCATTCCGTACGGGCCAATCAGGGCGCCGAGTACAATATAGGCAATTATCAGCGGTTGTCGGGTATAGAGTGCTATCGAGGCTAAAACAGAGGCGCCTGAGAAAATCAGAAAGAAGGCAAAAGTTATACTGTTTTCTTCCATTGTTTATTGCGGACCTAGAGTTGCAGTGTGCTGGCAAAACCAGCGCCACTATATTGATTATTATTAGTTAAGTTTATCGTATAGCGGCGGTCTTCGGTAAATTAATTTTAGCGTCTTGTAAACAAGGGGTTTGGCTGGTCAGCGCCCGCCTGATAACTGTCTGAAAAAGCAGCAAAGCTAGCGAGAGCCTCTTCTTGATCACTACCTTCCAGCGCGAAAGAATTGAAGCCGCAACGCTTCAAGTAGAACAGCTGATCCCTGATAAAACTTCCAATAGCCCTTATTTCTCCGTTAAAACCGTAAGTATCTCGAAGCTCACGACCGTAGGAAAAACCACGCCCATCCATAAAGCTACCGAAGTTAACGGCAATAACAGCAAAGCTTTCAAGATCCTGTTCGATCAGGCAGGGTGGCTCGTCACTGTCTAGCCACACACCAACTTGCCCACGATCGCTTAAGCTATCTTTGGACTCATTCCACAAAGCCTGTGGTAGAATTACGGGACCGGCAGGTATTTCTGTCGCGTCTTTTCCGACCAAAATCCATAAGTCTTCCGCGATATTCCCATCAATGATTATACTATTTGGCATAGACTTTCTCCTTGAACGGGCTAAGACCGATACGGCGGTAGGTGTCTAGAAAGGTCTCTTCGTCGGTTCGTTCACCAACATAGGTATTGATGATTGTCTCAATGACTGTCGGGACTTGATCGGTGGAGAAAGAGGGGCCGAGAATTTTTGCCAGAGAGGCGTCTCGATCCTGGCTGCCACCAAGAGAAACTTGATAAAACTCTTGGCCTTTTTTATCGACACCCAAAATACCGATGTGCCCGATATGATGATGACTACAGGCGTTCATACAACCCGAAATGTTGAGATCTATGTCACCGATATCGTACAAATAGTCGGCATCGTCAAACTTCCGTTGAATAGCTTCGGCAATGGGAAGGGATTTGGCATTGGCCAAAGCACAAAAATCTCCGCCGGGACAGCATACAATATCAGTGAGATAACCGATATTAGCCGTTGCGAAACCAAGCTCTTTCGCTTTCTCCCATAATTCCAGCAGGTTAGATTGCTCTACATGCGGAAGAATCACATTTTGCTGATGGCTCGCACGAATTTCACCAAAAGAAAACTGATCCGCAAGATCTGCAATGGCTTCCATTTGTCGATCGCTAACATCTCCTGGCGCATAACCGGTGGGTTTCAATGACAAAGTCACAGACGCATATCCAGGAGCTTTATGGGCATTAATATTACGCTCCAACCATTTTCCAAAAGTCTTGTTTTGGAGCCCCTGATCTTTAAGCTGCGCTGCCGATGTGTTTGCGTCGATGGTTTTGTAATCCGGCGAAACGAAAAACGATTTTGCGCGGTTAAATTCAGCTTCGGTTAAAGTCGACGGTCCGTCTTTTAACGCAGCCCATTCACTCTCAACTTTCTCTCTAAAAGCGTCAATACCCATAGCACGAACCAATATTTTGATTCTCGCTTTATATTTGTTATCTCGGCGCCCGAGCTGATTATAGACTCTCAGGATTGCTTCCAAATAGGTGATTAAGTGTTGTTTCGGTAAAAAATCAACAATTTCAGTTCCAATGACGGGTGTACGGCCTAAGCCACCTCCGACAAGAATTCGAAAGCCTGTCTCGCCCTCGTCGTTATGGACGATATCTATGCCGATATCATGAAGGTTAATCGCAGCGCGATCCGCTGCTGACGCGCAGACCGCAATCTTAAATTTCCGTGGTAAATAGGCAAATTCTGGGTGAAACGTTGACCATTCTCTAATGATTTCACAGTAGGGTCGGGGATCTTCTATTTCATCCGCAGCCGCACCGGCGAACTGGTCTGTAGTGGTATTTCGAATGCAATTCCCGCTCGTTTGTATTGCGTGCATTTCCACTGATGCCAACTCTTCCAAAATGTCGGGAACTTCCTCCAGTTTCGGCCAATTTAATTGTAGATTCTGACGAGTACTGAAATGAGCGTACCCTTTGTCAAAATCTCGGGAAATCGACGCGAGTTTTCGCATTTGATCGGAATTAAACGTTCCGTAGGGAATACAAATTCTCAGCATCGGCGCTAGGCGCTGAATATATAGGCCATTTTGCAGGCGCAAAGGCAAAAACTGTTCATCGGAAAGGTTTCCGGCAAGATATCGTTCCGTTTGATCACGATATTGCGCGACCCGTTCCGCGATCAGGCGTTTGTCATGCTTGTCATAGATATACATAGAATATTCATTACTGACCAAGAAAAAGAGAGGCATCATACTAAAAAAGGATCGACTCGGCGAGTTTAGTTGTCAAAAACACATCGACTCTATTATCAGAAAATTCGATATAGTAAATCGTCCGGATAGCTATAGAGCGCGTACTTGTGGGTTTGTATTCGGAATTTCTAGAGCTTGGTGAATTTGAGTGTACATAATTCCAACAAGCACTTTAAGCCGATGAAATAATCGGTATAATGCGCTGCTTAATCGATAAGCCTCAACCAATAGGAATATAAAATGTCAGATCAACAAAAACCAGATTACAATGATGGATTAACTGACGCAATTGCGACAACGGCAATTATTGCAATAGTCGTTGCAACGGTAGTTTATTGGTTGAGTGGACTGCCGAGCTAACTTATAGGTATTATTCTTTATCTGTTTATTTTTATTTTGCCAAACTTTAGCATTAGTGGTGTTCGAGGTAACCGCGATAAACCACTAATAACAATAACTTTTGTCGCTTAAAGTTAATTCTAGAAACCCCTAAGGTTTCGACCGCCGTGCTCTTCAATGAGGTCGTTTTCGACAAGCTACTTTCCGATAACAATCTGCACGATAGTAATAATTGTAACCAGAAATATCAGTGTAAACGTCGCTGCCACAGCCACGAAGACTTTAAAATTACCATATTTGAAATCCCTTTCTTTATTTTTCTTGTTTTGAATCCCTACAAAAGCGGCCATGACGCTGAAAATAACTTGCAGCAATGTGGGCTTTTTCGACTCCACCACTTCATGACCGGCATCTTTCGATGCCATGGCCTGCGGCGTTACTAGATTATCGTCTTTATCTAGATCGTCACTGCTTTTCATTCCTGCATGCTCCAAACGAAGGCAGTCTTCATAATCATGCGTCGTAATCCAATATTGGCGTTAGCCATCGTTCTAGCTCTGCAGTGGCCATCGATTTGCGAGTCGCCAAACTTTGCACCTGATCTTTCGAAATTTTTCCGGTAGCAAAATACGTAGATTCTGGATGTGAATAATAGAAGCCGCTCACAGCGGCAGCCGGTGACATAGCAAAGTGCTCAGTCAACGACACGCCAATGTTTTCTTCTGCAGATAGCAAAGAAAAAAGAGTGGCCTTTTCTGTATGATCAGGGCAAGCAGGGTAGCCCGGAGCAGGCCGAATGCCCGAATAGCGCTCCTTTATCAGTTCCATATTATTTAGTGACTCATCGCGGGAGTATCCCCAATACTCCTTCCTGACACGCAAGTGCATATGCTCTGCAAAGGACTCCGCTAATCGATCTGCAAGAGCTTTTACCATGATGGCATTATAATCATCGCCGTTAGATTCATATTCTCCGGCTAATTTGTCAACTCCAAAGCCAGTCGAGACCACGAACCCGCCAACGTAATCTTTCAGCGTCGACTTCTTGTCGGCGACGAAATCGGCAAGACTTAAATTGGCTTTACCGCTTGGTTTTTGCGTTTGCTGGCGAATATGATGCAATTTTGCCAGTACATCAGTCCGTTTATCGTTAGTGTAGAGTTCGATGTCATCGTTATCAGCACGAACTGCTGGCCAGAATCCAATAACTGCCTTTGCCTGAATCAATTTTTTGTCGACAAGCTGTTTAAGCATCGCCTGAGCGTCGTTGAAAAGTGCGGTTGCCGCCTCGCCAACTTTTTCGTCGTCGAGTATTTTTGGGTATTTTCCCGCGAGGTCCCAGGTGATAAAAAACGGCGTCCAGTCAATGGTTTCAATTAGAGCATTCAGATCATAATCGTCAAACACCTTAACGCCCTGAAAGCTGGGTGTCGGCGGCGTATATGCCTGCCAATTAAACTCGAACCCGTTATCTATAGCCTGAGCATACGTTAACTTTGCAGCCTTTGGCTTTCGGTTAGCATTTCGTTCTCTAATTTTTGCGTATTCCTCTCGATGTTCTTCAACGAAAATTGCTCTCCTGTCAGAGCTCATTAACTTACTGGCGACAGAAACGCTACGGGATGCATCCGACACATAAATTGCACCTGAATTTTGATATTGTGGCTCAATTTTAACTGCCGTGTGCGCTTTTGACGTCGTCGCTCCGCCAATCATCAAAGGAATATCCATTGCTTGCCGCTGCATTTCCTTTGCGACGTACACCATTTCGTCTAGAGAAGGAGTAATTAACCCACTAAGGCCAATAATATCAGCATTCTCATCTCTGGCTGCGTCGAGAATCTTCTCGCAAGAAGCCATAACGCCCAAGTCGACGACCTCAAAATTATTACACTGCAGAACAACACCCACGATATTTTTCCCGATATCGTGAACATCACCTTTTACAGTGGCCATGACGATTTTACCGTTGTTTTTGACACTACCATCTTTTTCCGCGTCTATGAAGGGCGTGAGATGAGCTACCGATTGCTTCATGACTCTGGCACTTTTTACCACTTGCGGTAGAAACATTTTTCCATCGCCAAAAAGATCTCCAACGACGTTCATTCCATCCATTAGCGGGCCTTCAATAACCTCGATAGGTCGACTGGCTAATTGT
>Ga0209495_1002529_pt1 | contig 11891 bp, 11 predicted proteins | sample EN1Hudsemesocosm_FD_184629 | JGI IMG/M metagenome (GOLD analysis project Ga0209495, IMG submission 184629) | Methane-oxidizing microbial communities from mesocosms in the Hudson Canyon - EN1E Hudson Canyon (SPAdes) (version 2) | ecosystem: Environmental > Aquatic > Marine > Cold seeps | place... | reverse complement strand
AACATATCCTTTAGTTAAAAGAGTAGATAAAGTTAATAAGGAATATGCACGAAATAACTTGGGCATAATGGGGCGCAGTAGTTAGTCTGCCTTTTTAAAAATGCAGGCTGAAGACCTGCGCCCCAGAGATAATGCGTAAATTATTTCATGCACGTTTCTAAGCAATTATACTGCCTTAAATTCCTAGCCCAATTTATTGAGCAGAAGAATGATTAACAGTTTTTTGTTGTAATAGTTGCAAAGCCTTCAGATTATCATTCGCCTTTTTATAAAAGCGTGGCGATAATTTCCTAGCCTGCTGTAAATAATATGCAGCTTGATCAAGATCACCATTTTTCATTGCAATATAACCGACATCATTATGCGCCTCAGACGCACTCATCAAGCTCGAAAAAACTTTTAAAGCCGTCTGATAATTTTTTGTCCGCGCTTTCAGTAAAGCATAATTAAACAAGACCTTATGATCATTAGGATTAATAGCTAAGGCTTGCTTATAAAAGTCTATTGCTTCTTTATAACGTTCGCTCCGATACAAAGAATAACCCATATTATTTAACATATCTATTTGCTTAGGCTGTATTTCTAATGCTTGCTTAAAATAGCCAATAGCCTGATCATCACGTCCCTGTAAACTCTTAATCAAGCCCAATCCATTTAATGCATGCCAATTTTTTTCACTTTCCTTAGTCACTAAAACTTGCGTCAATTTATCCTCTGCCAGAGGATAATTATTCAGTTTAATAAGCAATAAGCCATATTTCTCTAGCGCTATAGAATGATTTGGATTTTTCTCTAGAATTAACTGATAACAACGCTCAGCTAAATCCATTTTTTTAATCGATTTGTATAAGTGAGCCATTTCCAGTAATAGGTCGATATTATCGGGCTCCATACCATAGGCTTTTACATAATAAGCTTGCGCTAAATCTATTTTATCCTCCTGAATGGCTTCTCTCGCTTTTAATCGAGCATCATCCACCGATTCAACCGCTAACACCTCTTTTTGCTCCAAGATTTCCACTTCCGCGTCTTCTTGAAATTCAGCACCACGCATCCAGGATCTTTTTGGACTAGAGCAAGCAGCTAAAAGCAAAAAAAGCAAAATCATAATTATATTTTTTATCATAGAAGACCTAGTTAGCCATTACTTTCGATAACGATAGAAATACCGGAGCCATCACAATCAGTATAAATGCAGGCATTAAACAGGCAGCTAAGGGGAAAATCATTTTTGCACCAATTTTTGCAGCAGTTTCCTCGGCTGCTTGCACTCGTCTGTCTCTAAGGTCTTCCGCATAAACACGCAAGGCTTCCGTGACACTGGTACCAAACATCATACACTGAGTTAAGGTGGACATTAATCCTCGCACATCCTTAACACCTGTACGCTCAGCTAGGCCTTTCATTGCGTTTTTCCGATCAACACCCGCTTGGATTTCAGCCACCACTAAACTTAACTCTTCAGCCAAAATCGGCTGACTAAAACGTAACTCAACAGTCACTCTTTGTATTGCCGCATCAAGACTTAAACCCGCTTCTGAACAAATAACCAGCATATCCAGAGCATCAGGGAAAGCACGTTGGATATTTTTTTGTCGCTTAGCTATTTTTTTGTCTAAAACAAAACTGGGTAAGATAAAGCCAATCGCAAAAGAAATTAACAGCCCATTAGCTAGCCAGTCCGCTTTAAAGGCAGGAATAACAGTAATTAGAATCAAAGTTAGCAATGGTGGCATAACGATAAATATGATTTTTATCGCAAAATACAGCAACAAATATTTTTTATCATGGTAGCCGGCATAATGCAGACGCTGCCTAGTTCGCACGGTTAACTCTTCATTTGAAGGCAATAAGACATGACTGTATGACTGTAATTTTTTGCTGGTTTTATCCTTGCCATTCGAGGCAACAAAAACACCACTCTCCTCATTTAAAAACCGCGCTCTGACAGGGTCAAATAAGTTATTTAAAAATAACAAAATAGCGAAAATAAAAATAAAAATGACTAAAACAACCAAGCCGATAACAAGCCATTCTGCTTGTTCTTGGTTACTAATAGCCGATGTTATTAAATTTAATAATAAGTCCATATCAATCCCTAAATATCAATCGTGATGATTTTTCTAATCCAAAAGATAGCAATCACCTCCAATGCCCCAATCACAAAAAAAAGCTTATAGCCGTCGGGATGCTCATAAAGCGCATCAAAATGATGCGGGTCAATTAGATTAAACATCAGAAACATCAGAAATGGAATGGCACATAATACCCAGGCAGAAAAGACGCCTTCTGCAGAAAGCGTCTTAACTGTTCTTTGTAATTTAAACCGTGCTCGTAATACACCAGAGATATTTAATAGCACTTCAGATAGGTTCCCCCCAGTTTCACGTTGAATCAAAATGGCGGTGGCCATCGCGCTCAAACTCATACTAGGTACCCGATCTATCATTAGCGCAAAGGCCACGTCCATTTCACGCCCGTAATTAAGCTCTTCATAAGTAACCCCAAACTCCTTACTCACAGGACCTTCCATTTCGGTGGCAACAATTTTTAGTGATTGAATAAAAGGATACCCAGTGCGCAAAGATCGTGACATCATTTGTAAAGCTTCAGGCAATTGCTCTTCAAACTCGTCAAGATATTTGGTCCTTTGTTTTTTTAACCAAATTATAGGCACAACTAAAGTAAAAATAGCAGCCACCAAAGTCCACACTAGATGATGAAAAGTAATCCAGATAAAAAAACTAACACTCAATGCGAACAGTATATTAAACAACACAAATTTATAGGCAAACCAGGTCTTTCCCCCTTGCTCAATAAAAACACTTAACGCGTTCATAAACGGCAGGCTTTCAATTTTCTGGATAAACAGTGGCTGTTTATCCAGCGATCTCACTTTAACAATCGATTGACGATCCACGCCTTGCCCTGACAAGGCTTGTTCAAAGCGCAATTTCAGGCGCTTGCGATCTTCTTTGCTGGAACTCATCGAAGGCATAATAAGTACCTGCGACATTAAAAAAGCGGTAACAAAAACCGCCCCTACAAAGATCATTATAATTTGATTATCCATGCTGCCGCCTTAACTCAATTAATTGACAAAAAATGACTGATCAATTACACAACCCATACTTTGCAATTTAGGTAAACAGGCAGGAATAAGGCCCGTCGCCATATATCGTCCCTGAACAATTCCTTGTTCATTAATGCCTGCTCTATCGAACTTAAAAATTTCTGACAAGGTAATAATATCGCCTTCCATACCTGCCACTTCTTGAATACTGATCACTCTACGACTACCATCTTCAAGTCGGCTGAGTTGTACAATAATATTAATCGCCGACGCAATTTGTTTTCTAACCGCAGCGGCAGGTAACTCGAAGCCCGCCATAGATACCATGTTTTCCACTCTAGCCAACGCATCGCGAGGCTTATTAGCATGCACCGTCGTTAAAGAGCCATCATGGCCGGTATTCATCGCCTGCAACATATCAAAAGCCTCCCCGCCTCGGACTTCACCGATAACGATTCTATCCGGACGCATACGCAAACTGTTTTTCACTAAGTCTCTTAAACTCACCTCACCTTTACCTTCAATATTGGCTGGCCGGGTTTCCAGCCTGACAACATGCGGTAATTGCAATTGCAGTTCGGCAGAATCCTCAATGGTAACAATACGCTCATCAGCAGGAATAAAATTGGACATGGCATTGAGCATGGTTGTTTTACCCGAACCTGTCCCACCCGAAATCAATACATTTTGCTTTGCTTTAGATGCAGACTTAAGAAATTCAGCCATTTGCAGTGTTAAGGCCCCTTTTTCCACCAGATCATCCAGCTTCATCTTATCTTCGGAAAATCGCCGGATAGAGATGGATGCACCATCGATAGCTAAAGGCGGGATAATCGCATTGACTCGCGAGCCATCAGCCAAGCGAGCATCAACCATCGGCGAAGATTCATCGATACGCCTTCCCACTCTTGACACGATACGATCAATAATTTTCATTAAATGATCATTATCTTTAAAGCGAACCGGGGTCAATTCTAAGCGACCAAAACGTTCGATATACACACTGTGATAGTTATTCACTAAAATATCAGAAATCGTAGGCTCAGATAACAAAGGCTCTAAAGGACCAAGCCCTAAAACCTCATCTTCAACCTCTTTAACAATCTGCTCTCTTGAGCGGGCATTCAAAGGAGCTGACTGTTCCTCTATTAACTGCCTAACAACCTGACTAATTTGCTTTCTGGCTTCAGCTTCTTCGACCCCGCTAATCAACGATAAATCCAATATATCCAGCAAGTTAGAAAGGATAACATCTTTTAACTTCAGCTCTAAGGAAGTTAACGCCGTTAGCTTTAGTTCAGGTCTAAGTGTCTCAAGCTTCTCTGTTTCAGGCTTAGCTAATGATTTACTAGCTTTACCCTGATATTTCTGGTCTTGAGTAAAATTCTTTAATCGACTTTTTAATCCCATACCGCTCTCCGTATAAATAAAGCCATTGCTCTGTAGTGATAGAGTATCAACTTATAGCTGAACACTATACGGTAGTACAGTGTTCTTGGGTCTTTTTTTGGTTTCTTTTTATGGCCGCCCGCTTAAATTTACCTGATTACGTATAACTAACTTTCAGCCTATAACTACATTCTTTGCAGCCTATTATGAAGCTAACAGATACGAGCTATTCTAGCACCTATTTCCCCCTGATCCCGTAAACCTCATGCAGACTACATTAGATTTATAGGCATATTCTAAAGATAGCTGAAGCTTATGGCAGTTCGCACCTTAAACCGAGGATCGGACATCCAACTTCAATTAATAAAAACACCATACAATCAAAGTATTATATTTTTCATTACTTATGAAGGTAAACCTATATCATATATAGTTTCCTTTAATTCTCATTTTATATCTTAGCTATTATGAATGAGGGTAAAAATAATACTAGATTCATCTTGGTAAGGGGATTCCCAGAGAGGGGATTCCGCAAGTGCCTGAATAAGCAGCGGCTGCTCTTTAGGGTCAAGTAATAACAATCTTACCTTATCACGAGCAAGTAATGCTTCCCAATTACGACCAACGTTAACAATACGAATATAATCAGACCATTGCTCCATAGGAAATAAATTAGTACGCGTGTCGATCCATACGGGCCGTTCTGGCAATGCATAGATAATATACACCGACATGGCCAAATCGGCCCATAAATTCCCCGGTAATTCAGGATGTAATTTCAGCCACTCCACTGCAGCGATAGGCGTATTAGGGGTATAAACAGAAGGGGCATCTGCGTACCAGTTTCCTCTAATTTTCGGTAATAACATCAAGGGTAGCAGTAGTAAGAGAGCGAAAACTATGCCATTAAAAAAGGGCTTTCCCAGCGTAACACGCCGATCAATACTTCGATTTGCCAACGGTGTGAGTAATATAGCATTAATTGGAGCAAAAACAGCGACAAACCAGACCACGTAACGCTGCCCACTTAATGCCATCCAAGCAAAACCAAGGAACCAAAGCCAATCAGTTAACTTTAATTTGCTTGATGACAGCGAAGTGACAACAGGAAATACAAGCAACCAACAAAAGAAAAGCTTGAACTGCCAGTTTAAAGCAGTACTAGGTGGTAACCATTCCGGACCTAGCAACTGAGTTGGAGCATCAGTGAGCATGGAGAAAACAAAGTGCCAGACCATAACCCCTTGAGGATTACAGAGCGAAGTAAAAAAAGAAGCTAGCAGTGCAAACGTTAATGTTTTTCGATCACCGCTACCACCCACTAGCGCAGCCCCAGCCAATAGAAAAAGCAAGGGGAACGCCCCATGTAAATTGACCCAACACAAAATAATAATAGGCAAAAACCATGCCCATTTAGTACCACCTCGCTGCCAATGCAGTAAACTTAGTAGAGTTAAAGCAAATAACGGCAATGAAAAAAGCTGTGGTCGCATCGCCCATGACGTTGCCCCCATCAAAACTACCATTAGCGTTAATACAAACGTTAGTCGTATTCCTGCGCCAACAGTCCGACAACACTGCCAAATCAATAAACTAAATATCGCTGGTAGCACACCTTGTAATAGCGTTGCTGCAGTTGGATCTCGTAACAACCAAAACAAAACACTACTAAGCCAAGCGATAAAAAAATAAGGCTCACCCTTTTGTGTATAAGTATATGAGTCAACAACAGGAATACTAAGATTGTGCCAAATATCTTGTCCTAATTGAAGATACCACCAATAATCATTGGGAGGTATTTGCATAAAAAAATTAATTTTTAGCACCATAAAGATAAGTGCACCTAGATATAAAGGACTAGGGCTACGAAAAAAACGCATCCACTGACTATGTGCTAACAAAAAAAATGCTTTGCTTGTATTCATCATCATTCAATTAACCTAAAAATTGTGTTAGTTATCACTTAATAAAATATGTACTCGTTTTCTCTCAGGTAAATCAATTTAGAATCTCTGATGAAGAGTGAAATTAGGCACGCCATCCTAGATTAGAAAACATTGGGATATTCTATCGCCACTGTTCATTTACTTACGGAGCGAATTATGAAGACCTCAGTCATCCTCCGCCCGATTAAATTACGTACAAAAGCTGCTTCGTTAAACCTACCTCATTCCCTGACGACTGTTGGGATAAAATTTTTACCTCCCGAGCAAACTTACAGTTCACTTCGGATTGGCGAATTCCCCAGTCGCATACTGTTGGCTAAAATAATCACTTCACAAGCTCCGTTCCACTGATTTTTAGTGATCACAAAAAGCACCTTATTTCAACCACCTGAACTGGACCGAATTTAACAGAATTCACTCTACCTTAGTTATAATTCAAGGACAGTTACTTGACTATACAGGGTAGCTTAATAATTTTCTAGAAACCTTATTCATTTGTCAGGAAAATTGCAATAAGACATTTTTAAAAATCAAATACCTGCAAAATAAATGATTGTTTTTAACGTGTCGCCATATTTTTCATTTTTTGATTCGATGCCTCCTAACTCATTCGCTGAAAATCATGAATAATTTTCAGTATTAGAAACGACCTTAAACTTTAATTTAAAAGTGATTTTAGTTACCAATTAAAGCACAATCCACCTTATTGTTACTAACATCAATATCAACATCAACATCAACATCAACATCAATATCAATATCAATATCAATATCAATATCAATATCAATATCAATATCAATATCATATTCCCCTCACTACCCTTAGTAAATACAGCCTTCTTTCCTATTGGAAAAGGGCTTTGATACCATTACAAAACTAGAGAAATAGGAATGGACTTTATCTCCATCACAGGTTTTATTTGCCTCAGGACGAACACAAGTTTTCATTCTCCTTGATACACTGATAGCTAATTAATATATCAGACCAATAAATACACGGGCGCACGAAGACAATATTGATTTGCCATGTTGTGCATCGTTTTTTTGTAACAGAGAATCCTAAAAAATTTTAGTGAGCCACGCAGCAGCACACTTAAATACAATAGTTTAATTTTTTAAAAGAGAGTATACTAAAAATCGTCAAATAATTTAAACTAATAAATTAACCACTACACTGGAGACTTGATCATGATTAGTAAAATTAGAAATTTTTTAAACAATAACGAAGGCGCTGAAACGTTGGAATATGTTGTTATTGTGGCCATTATCATAATAATTGGTGCAACAGCTTACAATAATGGCTTGAGTACTGTTATTAGTACTGGATTTTCTTCAATGACTAGCTCTATTAACGCAGCTCCTACTGCTGGATAAAGCACATTACTGTAGTAATTTCTCACTTAATCATTGATAAAATACGCGTTCATCAATGATTAAGTACAAAACATAATAAGGAAATTTCATCTAATGCTAACTAAAGACATTAAATCACTTTTAAAACGCGAAGAAGGTGCAGAAACTGTTGAATATGTCATTATTGTTGCAATTATCATTATTTTAGGGCTTGCCGGCTATACTGCTGGTTTAGTTCCCATTCTTCAGACAGGCATAAATGCACTTACAAGTGCTGCTAACACAGCGATTGGCTAATTTAAATATCTGCTATTTAGTTTTTTACCGCCATAGTTATCGCTATTTTTTATGTTAGTTATCATTATCTCAACATTGATATATGTTAGCGCTTATGACCTTTACTATAAGAAAATCCCTAACTCTGCTTCTCTATCTATAACTATTCTGGGGTTAATTTATAACTTTTCATTATATGACAGTTACAGCCTAACACTTAGCTTTTACGGTTTGACAGTTGGTTTTTTTGTGACTTTATTTTTTTATCGATTTGCTCGTTTAGGTGCGGGTGATGTTAAATTAATCGCTGCTATAGGATCTTTTGTCGGTTATCAATCAATCCTACTTATTATCGCCTACAGTTATGTTATATCCGCAGTTTTAGGTCTTATTTTTATCAAGCTATGGCTACCTTGGTTTAAAAATAAGCAAAAAAATAGTCCCAAAACAAAAGTAAAAAACCTACGCTCAGAGCGAATCCCTATGGCACCGGGTATTAGTCTGGCAACTTTTTATGTACTGTATACCACTCATTTCTAAGTGATAAAAATATGACACTAAAAAGCTTAATCAAACAACCCAGCACCCTAGAAATCACCGGACTAGATGAAGAACTGGTGATTGACTTACTGCTAAAGCACTTATATGAAAATGGTGTATTAGATCTATTACAACTCAGTAAACGCATAAAACTTGCAGGCAGCACACTAGAAGCCATTCTTTTAAAATTACGCAAAGATGCGCGTGTCTTTGTAAATAGCCCAGAAGGCTTAAACAGCATTCGTTATCAATTGACTGATTTAGGGCGCTCCGATGCGATTAATGCTAAATCTAGAAGTGGTTACTTAGGTCCAGCCCCCATTACTCTTGAACATTACACTCAACTAGTTGATGCACAGTCAGTATTTGATTTAACACTGACTCACGCTGAGTTAGCCGAAGTGATGACGGACGTGGTCATGGAGCAAGCATTATATAATCAACTTGGCCCGGCGGTACACTCAGGCAGACCCATTTTAATTTATGGTCACGCAGGTACTGGGAAGACCTTTATTTGCAAACATTTAGCCAAATTATTAGGCGATAATATTTACTTACCCCATGCCATCGCTATCGGCAGAGAAATTATCCAGTATTTTGACCCCTTAATTCATCAACCTACTAGCAGCAACACCCCAGAAAATTCTTTAGCATTTGCGGCAAAAACTGACCCTAGATTATTATTATGTCATCGCCCGGTTGCTATTAGTGGTGGCGAACTGACTATGGATAGACTAGAACTCACCTACGACCCTGTCACTAGAACAAGCCAAGCACCGATTCAAATGAAAGCTAATAACGGTATGTATATCGTTGATGATTTGGGCAGACAAAAAATGCCGCCTATAGATTTATTGAATCGATGGATTGTGCCTATGGAAGAGCACACCGATTATTTATCGCTATCGACCGGCCTACAATTTCCGGTCCCCTTTAATACGGTACTGATTTTTTCTACTAATATACATCCACTTGAGTTAGCGGATGAAGCTTTTTTGCGGCGTTTAGGCTATAAAATTCACTTTGAACCAATTGATGAATTGAAATATAAACAAATATGGACTAATCTAATTGTTCAGCAAGATTTATCTTCTGAGAATGGTATATTAGAATTCTTATTTGCTTTATATAAAAAAAATAAACGTGTTCTTTTGCCTTGTCACCCTCGTGATCTAATAGGCTTGGCATTAGATATGGCTGCATTTAAAAACCATAAAGGTCATTTGACATTAGAAAACATTGAAGTCGCATGGCAAACCTATTTTATTGATTTACAAGATGAGGAAGATATAAATGAATAAACGCTTTGTTATTATGATAATAATCGCACTATTATGCGCCACTCTTGCTGCCTGGATTGCTAATAACTGGATTAAAAATAAAGGTGCAGGTGAAAATAATACTGCCGAAACGTCTAGCCCAGTTATTGTTGCGGCGGTAGAAATACCCTTTGGTACCAAACTAGATGCCTCTCATTTCAAAATAATCCAATGGCATAGTAGTGATTTACCCAAAGGCTCATTTAGTAAAAGCGAAGATGTCCTGGGTAAAATTGCGAAAAACTCATTTTACCCAAATGAAATTATTACCGACAAACGGGTAGCGGAGCATTTAGAAGGCAGCGCCTTAGCTTCACTAATTACTCTGAATTATCGAGCGATGACGGTAAGAGTCAACGATGTAGTTGGTGTTGCCGGCTTTATTATGCCCGGTAATAAAGTGGACATTTTATCGACTATTGTAGTCAGAAAAGGCGCAAAACAAAAAGCACTAACCACCACGCTACTCACTTATATTAAAGTTTTAGCGGTAGATCAGGATGTGTCACCAGACAAACAAAAACCCACCGTAGTGCGCGCTGTTACCCTAGAACTATTGCCTAAACAAGCAGAGCAAATTGTCGCAGCAATGAAGGAAGGCACCATTCAATTAACCCTTAGAAATCCATTAGATGATGCTGAACCCGAAGAAATAGTTATAGAACAACCCACACGACGCAAGGTTATTCGTAGACGCTATGTTGCGCCGTCTACTTCAGTCATCCCTTGGTCAGGTCAATCTGCTAAAAAATGTAAAGGCAACATTTGTTAAATTAGGAAGTGAAACTTATGAAAAACACAAAAAACCTCGTTAATGCCCTGCTTCCTCTGATTTTGCTAGGCAGTATTAATCAAGCTGTGGCAGAACCGCGTAGTTTAGAATCTAAAATCATCCCAACTGGCTTCGATAGACAGTTTTGGGAGCATGTGGATCCAAGTAGCGCCAGCGCAAAAAGTACATCGTACAATGTGCCCTTAAATAAATCGCGTTTAATTACCTTAGGCAATAAAGTAAAAAAAATATCCAAGGGTAACCCTAATTTTGCCAACATACTTCTATTTCCACCTAATCAGCTGTTTATACAAGGTAGGAAATTAGGAACGACCAATATAATGACTTGGAATAATCAAAACCAAATATCTCATATCATTAATATTGAAATCACGCATGACCTGGAAAGTCTAAAAGCTAAATTATATGAACTATTGCCTAACGAACAGATTCTTGTACGTTCTGCGCAAAAAAACATTATTTTAAGTGGTGAAATCAGTGGTCTGGATGTGATGCAGGCAGCCATTGATATAGCACAAAGTTATTTAGGATCTTCTGAGAGTAAATCACTCAAAGGTGGAGCAGAAGGACATCAAAATCAATCAGAATCCTCGAACGTCAAAAGTTCTGAAAAAAGCAAAGGCGATGTCCCACATATCATTAACTTAATGAGTGTCGGCGGAGCGCAGCAAGTGATGCTGGAAGTAACTATTGCAGAAATTGACCGAAAGGTATTTCGTGGTTTGGATATCAAATATAACTCCTTACATTCCAGTAATAATTTTAACTTTGGTGCGCTCAATTCAGGCGGTTCATTGATCCCTATTCCAGGGGTTGGAGGGGCGCCGAGCGTTGATGCAATGGGATTATTTTTAAGCGGTATCAGTGGTAGTTATATGTTTAACCTAACCATTGACGCCGCACAAAATCAGAATTTGGCTAAAATTCTCGCTGAGCCAGTTTTAACTACCCTATCAGGACAGGAAGCAACCTTTATTTCCGGTGGTGAGTTCCCTGTTCCCGTGCCTCAAACCAATGGTGGTACTGGCGGCGGTTCAATAACCATCGAATTTAAAGAGTTTGGAGTCACTACTCGGTTTCTCCCTGTAGTTTTAGATTCAGGACGCATCAATTTGAATATGAACATTGGTGTCAGTGAATTATCTGAAGATGCTGCGATCTTTGCCGAAGTAGGCGGTACAAGCACAGCCTTTACCATTCCC
>Ga0209495_1002521_pt1 | contig 11917 bp, 7 predicted proteins | sample EN1Hudsemesocosm_FD_184629 | JGI IMG/M metagenome (GOLD analysis project Ga0209495, IMG submission 184629) | Methane-oxidizing microbial communities from mesocosms in the Hudson Canyon - EN1E Hudson Canyon (SPAdes) (version 2) | ecosystem: Environmental > Aquatic > Marine > Cold seeps | place... | reverse complement strand
ACACTGGGACCCACGTCATACCAGCAGGGATTGCTGGTATCCAGTGTATAGGGATGTACGATCTGAATAATTGCAGATACTTGTTTATACAATAGCCCCCATCCTTGGATCCTGGATCTCGGCACAAATCTGTCTGGAACAGATTTGCATTTACCCAAAGGGCATTATGCAGGATAGCATCATGTGAATCCCTGCCGAGATGACGTATAACAGTTGAATCGGTGTTTTTATACATTGGCTGAAACTCGTACGTAATCAGGTCAAATTATAAAGTTAGCAGCTGATTTATAAAAAAGACCTTGCCTGCAAGGTCTCTACAGTACCGTAGAGACAATATATGCGACATTTTTTATCGAACTAAAACTCATAAATCGCTGTAAAGAGCAATCTAGATGAATCTGTCGTTAGTCCACTCTGAACCTTTTTACGCTGATAATAGTATTCAACACCCAGTTGACCATTTTCAACCGGAATCCAGATCAGATTAGCCGTATAGGATTGGCCTAGTTTATTTGTTGTATCAGGCACGACATCATCATTATCTATTTGTAGATGTGCAAAAGCCAGCGATGTCCGTAAAGATTCATTCCACCAGTGTCTATAAGCGATATGTCCCCCAATCGCTGACAATAAATGTATCTGCCCCTGATCATTTATACTGCCCGCATTGAAATAATTACCTGCCATATAACGCCCTAAGCCATTACCATAAGCAATCCCATAGCGTAAATCATCATAATCGAAGAATAAAAACTTACCAGACAAACTAAGCGCGCCACCATAGGCTTCATCAGCAACACCTGCGACGGCACCATCATTACGGAACTCTCTACCCATTGCCGCTACGCTAGCCTCTCCCCAGTCACCATGCCAGGTATATCGCGTGATAAGATCAGGGAAACGATCTGTCCCAGGGGTGATCCGTGCGCCAGTACTATCAGTCAGGGTTGTTTCAGGCTGTTCCAGCGAGACGGCAAACTGACTATTTTCAAAAGACTCAGTCCAGCGCATTTGCGGTTGCCTAACAAACACATCATCTTTAGCTGCCGAAATAGTATCGGGGGCAGCAATAGAATTAAACAGTGAATTAGTTTGCCCTAAGGATATTTTACCAAGCTGTAGATAGGCATGTCTTAAACGTGGATTATGTGAATTACTGGTGCGCTCATCACCAGCTGTTCCCGATAAATCAAGTTCCAGAGTAGCTGAGAGCAAGCCATAATCAGTCTTGGTTTTACTTTTTAACCAGAAGCGGGTATCTCTTACATTATAGGCTAGATGTCCCTGCTTACTTTCTTCCCAGTCATAATAGGTATTCATTTGAATACGACCACCTACTGTTAGCGTGGTGTTCTCGGACATCAACTCAACCACCCCCTTGCCTTTTTTAGGCTCTTCTGTCACTGGTGCCTGAACCACTGGAATCGCTTGTTTTTCTACCTGCTGTTTTTCCAGCTCTTCTATTCGCTTCATCATCAGTTGCATTTGCGCACGCAACTGTTTTAACTCATCGCTTACTTCAGGTGCTGCCTGTACCGATAAGCTCATTAATATTAAGCAACTAAATATCAGTAATATGCAACCAGAAAACTTAAAACATAAAGTCGATAATTGATTATTTACAAAGTTAGCCATGCTTCACCTGATATTTATGGAGTGATGATATCTAGCTGCTGATGACAACTAGTGCAAGTTTGATTAATTCTGATTATCTGCGGCTTGATGACTTCGGTCTGCTGCAGCTTGACCTGTTCAATTAACTGTTGCACCTGAGCGTGTAATTGCGCAGAAAGCTGCTCAAACAATTTTTCCTGTTGTGGACTAAGCGAGATACCACAGGCTTTTACTTTTTTATCCTGCTGCTTGTCAACCATGGCTTCGACGATCTTGCTAATTTCCCCAGCATATCTCATCTTATAGGCATCTCGTTCTAATTCACTGTATGTCGGTTCAAAGACTACCGTATCGAGTTTATGCAACAATATTTTAAGTTTTTTACTGTGTTCGCTCGCCTCACAAGCTTCTTGCTTTTCAACGGGAGAAACACAACTGCTAATAAATACCGTACTTAGCAACGACAAAACAAGCAGCAATAAAGCTTTATCAATTTTCATAACAAACCCTTGTAATAGATTCGGCAAACTGAGTCGCCATTAACGACTACGAAACTGCTGATGACAGCGATTACAGACATCAGTCATCTGCTCTAACTTAGTTTTTATTTCACTACTTTGATGCATACTCACCAAGGTATTTAAGGCCTCTGCCTGTTGCCTTAGCTCCCCCACCAGGCTTAAAAAACTTTGCTGCTCCTGCTTATTCAAGCCCAGTTGTAAAGCAGGGTCTTGCTCCAGTTCATTACTTAATGCTTTGATCACTTCAGCAATCTTTGCGCTATAGCGTAATCGATACTTATCCCGCTCCAATTCGCTGTAATAAGGTTCAAAAACAATGGTATTTAACTTATGCATATAAGCACGTAACTTTTCATTACTGACTTCATGAACCGATGCCTGCCCATCCACACCGACCATCTTGCTATTGATGACTTCCCCCTGATAGCTACAAGCCTGGAGCAAAGTTGCACTAACTAAAATAACAACTGAAAAACGAACTTTATTTTTACTGCGGCAGTTGTATAACATCATTATTTTCCAAGAAATATGAGTAAGATCCAATACATTTCAGTATAGACTGAAATGTATTAATTAATAGAGAGAACTACTGGCATTAAGTTAAGGAATTTGAATCATTGGGGCGCAGAGCTTTAGCCTGCTTTTATAAGCAGCTAAAGAGACTGTGAAAGTATTCGGCTTTAGCTCCCCTCTTTGGAAAAGAGGGGCTGGGGGAGATTTTATTATAAAAATAAAGCCTTTAATATCAGTGCGTTATTATTTTATAAAATCCCCCTCTATCCCCCTTTTCCAAAGGGGGAGGTCAAAAAGGAAATACTTTCACAGCCTCTAAAGCTCTGCGCCCCAAATTGTATTACTCATATTTTCATATAACCATGAACTAAAAACAGCTTGATCACTTACAAATCAACGGCACCTTTACAGCAAAAGTACTCCCCTGACCTAGCTGGCTTTCTACTGAAACCCTGCCATGCAGTAATTGCTCCGTAATCTTTTTGGTCAGGTATAAGCCCAGCCCTGTTCCCCCCGCCTTAACTTTTAAATGGGTATCCAGCCGTTCAAAGGCCTCAAATAATTTTGGCATATCCTGTTCAGCAATACCAATACCCGTATCCTTCACTTTGATCTCCACCTCTCCGTCAACGACAGAAACGGTTAAAGAAATTTTACCTTGCTCAGAAAACTTCACCGCATTACTTAAATAATTGAGCAAGCATTGTAATAATCGCTTACGGTCACTAAAAATAATCGGCCAGTGGTTGGCAATAACTTCAATATCTAATGCTTTGAGCTCAGCCTGAGGACCAATAGTCTCAATAGACTCATCAACCAGATCCTTAAGTAAAAAATCTTCATAATAAACATCAATACGTCCGGCCTCGATCTTGGATATATCAATCACATCAGAGATCAAACCCAACAGATGATTTCCGGCTCGGTGTATACGCTCGAGACTGTTTTTTTGCTCATCATTCAATTCGCCGGATATACCCTGTAGCAAAATACCACTAAAACCGATAATCGAATTAAGCGGCGTACGAAGTTCATGTGACATGGAAGCAATGAACATAGACTTAAGCTGATCCAGTTCCTTGAGTCGTCTGTTTGCTGACTCAAGCTCTACAGAGTGTTGTTTCAAACTGAGTTGAGTGTGTTGTAACTGAATATGTGTCCGTACCCTTGCTAACACCTCGTTCTGTTGAAAAGGTTTGGTAAGATAATCAACACCCCCCGCCTCAAAGCCTTTTACCTTGTCATCCGGTGCATCTAAAGCACTAATAAAAATAACCGGAATATCTTTAGTCTTTTTCTCGGCCTGTAGCCTTCTGCAAACCTCATAACCATCCATTTCCGGCATGCGAATATCAAGCAGAACCAGTTCTGGTGGCCGTTTTTCACAAATCATCAATGCACTTTTACCATTCGGTGCACCACGGACCTTATACCCTGCATTTTCCAGTAAGCTGGTCAATACTTTAAGGTTGGCTAAGGTATCATCAACAACTAATACATTTCCCTTATTCTCACTAAGCTTCGATGAATTCATTTACCATCCTCACTCACACTGGCAGCCTGAACACAATTACGACCCGCTTTTTTTGCTGCATAAAGCGCCTTATCTACTCGATGAGTCAGCGCCTCTAAAGAGTCGCATGGAGCATCACTAATCACACCAAAACTGGCAGTCACTATCCCCACTGGATCTATCGGCGCAGCAGCAAAACCATGCCGTAACCGCTCTGCCAAAATTAGCGCTTTCTCCTGTCCGGTCTGAGGCGTCAAAATCATAAACTCTTCTCCCCCCCAGCGTGCTGCAATATCAACATCCCTAAGAATATCCTTGGTTCGCAGAGCAATTTCCTGTAACACCTTATCGCCGACATCATGCCCATGCTGATCATTAATTGCTTTAAAATGATCCAGGTCAAACATCACCAAAGAGTAAGGCGAACCATAGCGCCCGAAGGCATTGTGACAATCCCGAAGTCGTTGCAGAAAATATCGACGGTTGTATAAGCCAGTTAGTGGGTCAATGGTCGCCAGGTGCTCCAATTCCATATTTTTTTTCTGTAGTTCCTTTTGTAACAGCTGCAGCTGTATATGCATTTTTACTCGTGCAATGACTTCTGCTGAATCAAAGGGCTTGGTGATAAAATCAACGCCCCCTTCTTCGAGACCTCTCACCTTGTCATTCGGACTGTCCAGCGCACTAATGAAAATTATCGGTATATTTCGGGTTTTTTCATCCGCTTTAAGTGAATGACAGACCTGATATCCGTTTATCTCAGGCATCATCACATCAAGCAACAACAGGTCTGGCGGACGTTTGTTACAAATCATCACAGCCGACTTGCCACTGGTCGCAGCTCTGACCTCATAACCCTCCTCTTGCAACAAGGAGACCAGAATCTTCACATTAGCAAGCATATCATCCACCACCAGAATATCACCTTGCTTATCAGTCATATCTTGCACCTACTAATTCCAGCATTTTATCTATCATAATCAACCTTAATAAACAGCCATAAAGCATTATAAGCCTGTTGTATCACACATTTATTTTGTAAAAGCATAGCCCATCTTGTTCCCATGCTCCCCGTGGGAATACATACCTGCCTAGGACCACAGTATGGTATGCATTCCCAGCGAATACGCTGGGAACGAGAAGCCTTATTACCTTGCCGGGGCGCAGTGCTTTAGCCTGCTTTTATTGCTGAAATTAGCAGGCTAAAGCACTGCGCCCCACTAACCCCATTCTTAACTTAATGGCAATCATGGTTCTCAATAGTCTGCCCTTTTTTAGTCAAAGCAGCCTGCAGCAATACCACCAGCTTATCATATTGGTAATCGTCCAACATTTGAGAAAGAAACTCGGCCAGTTGCTGATGCTCTGAAGTCAAGCCTGCAATCAGCGCCTTCGCATCCTCGTTATCACCTGCTTCAGCAGTTTCCAGCAACTCTTTTATAAAGACCGTGGAAAGTTCGGCCAATGTTTCTATATCAATCTCTGTGGATACAGGCTCTTTCTTTACCCTGTCCTGCTCCATTTCTTTATACTGAAAACGCACGGCTAAATGACGCGCCATACAGTCATACAATTTCTCAGGGTGAAAAGGTTTGCTAATATAATCATCCATACCAGAAGCCAGTAATTCATCCTTTTCCTCAGTGAATGCACTCGCGGTCAGTGCCACAATAATGACATCCTGACCTTCCGGCAGTTGTCGTATGGCTTCGGTCGCCTGTTGACCATCCATCACCGGCATACGTCGATCCATCCAGATAAAATGGGGTAACCACTGTTTAAACTGCTCCACTGCCTGCTGCCCATTATCGGCAATGCGCACAGAAAAGCCCACCTGCTCTAACAGTTGTCTTAATAATAAAGCACTTTCGGCCTGATCTTCAGCAATTAAAATACGATATTCCGGTTGATCGGGTAGTAGACCTATCACTTGATGCTGTTCAGTGACAACTCGGCTTACCACATCACCTTCAGGTTTTCCTACCTGTACCCTAAAATGAAACAAACTGCCTTTACCCGGCGTACTTTCAGCGCCAATTTCACCTTGCATCATCTCAACAAATTGACGGGTAATGCTTAATCCCAATCCCGTGCCCTTCTGAGAAACCGACGCTGCAAGTTGCTCAAAAGGCTGAAAAATACGTTCCAGATCATCCTGTTTTATCCCTGACCCCGTATCCTCGACCTCGCCGTGCAACAGCAGCGTTTCCATATCATCTTCATCAGCATCCAGTCTTAAAGTAACGCTGCCTTTATCTGTAAATTTAATGGCATTTGACAACAGATTAATCAAAATCTGCTGTAGCTTGGTCGCATCGCCCTTAATAAAACGGGGAAATCTGGAACTTTGATCAAGCACCAGTTTCAGTCCTTTGTCTTCTGCACGCACACACATCATATCAATAGTGTCATGCAATAGAGCACCGAGATCAAAATCTTCCAGTTGAAGTTTAAATCGTCCCGCTTCAATCTTCGACATATCGAGTACATCATTAATCAATTGCAATAAATGTACACCCGAGCGATTGATAATATCGATATATTCCCGATCACTCTCAGGAATGGCCTGATGCCCCTGCATTAATTGAGAAAAACCAAGAATAGCGTTTAAAGGGGTGCGTAATTCATGACTCATATTGGCCAGAAAAACACTTTTGGCTTTGTTTGCCGCCTCCGCATCTTCCTTGGCTATTTTCAGCGCCTGCTCTGCCCGTTTACGCATCAGCAATTTTAATATCTCAGTTACAATCAACTCAAGTTGCCGGGCATCCTCTTCACTATATGCCTGCTCTTTGTTAACAACACTGATAAGCAAGCCTGAGAAATCACCCTCTAGGGCGGGTGAACTCATATGCCGCTGAAAGCTAAAAATCCCAGTATCCTGGTCTTGATTTACTTCCAGTGCAGCATAATTATTATGTATCACCGTCCGTTTCTGGCGTACCGCATCAGCCCAGATACCGGCTTTTTCAATAGCATATTGACGATCATGAATTGCTGTAAAAGGTGAAGCAGTTTCCACATTCCAGGCAGCAAGCGTCAGGGTTTTCTGCTCATCATCGACTAGAGTCAGGTACCCTCCATGACTAGCGGTAATCTGTACCGCCATCTCGACTGCTTTTTCATAAATCCTCTGTTCGTCCAATAGCGAGGCATCCTGATTGAGTCCATAGAGCAATTGAGTGCGCAAGGCATCAGTCGCTCGCTCACGCTCTGCCTTTTTGATAGAGGTAATATCGTGCATGCTGATCACGGCACCCAAGCTGCCACCATCGGAATCGAGCATGGACTGCCCCGAAACCAATACGGCTAATTTATGGCCATTAACTGCTTCGATGACCAGCTCTTCATTATTCAGCTCCTCCCCACCATAAACACGGGACAAGGGCGTCTCTTCCTTAGCCATGGGCGTGCTGGTATCCGGGTAATAATAATTCAAGCCTTCAGTCCAGCGATTAAGAGCAAGCCTCTCCTGGTCCAAGCCCTGCATTTCTCGACTGGCCCGGTTAGCAAGGTTCAATATCCCCTGCTCATCACAGGCCACAATGCCATCAGATATATTTTCAAGCACCGATTCACTAAACACCCTTTCCTGCCGAAGTTCCCGTGTACGTAAAGAGACCTCTTCTTCAAGGTGGGCCTTATGATGCGCCAGTTCTTCTAGCGTATTATGTAACTGGTCCCGCAAATCATTAATGGCATTCACAACCGTTTCCAGTTCGGTACCCTTAATTTCAGATAAGGGCAGGAGTAACGGTTTGTTAAGCTCAGTCGGTGACAGGCCCGCAAAATAATCAGCAATGGTGATAAGATGTTTGGCCACTGTTTTTGAAAAAATCACGAAAAAAGCAACAGTCAAAAAGGTCATCAAAAGAATAATAGCGATAGAAAAGGGCAATAAATTTCTGATCACCGCGATTCTCAAGGGCCAAAGATCAACCACCAGGCGCAACTCACCTAACTGAACTTTATCTTTCCCCTCACCGTAACTTAATAAAACAATCTTTTCTAACAGGTTTTTGCTGACCCCTTCCAGACTCCCCGATTTAACCAGCACCTGTTGTTTTTCTGTTACCTCGGCATAAGTAATCAATGGGTTGTGGGTAATCCCCTGCACTTGAATGTCTAACAGTTCGCTGTTGTAATTCCACAAGCTGGCAGCAATTGCCTGTGAATTATCTCGTTCTATCCCCGCAATAGTCGCATGAACCCTATCAATCTCGCGCACATAATCCAGCAAAGCTATCCCTACCATAGAGAATAATGTCACCGCAAAAGCAACCCATGCCATACGTTTAACGATACGACTGGATATACTGCCCCTTTTGTTCGAGCGTGGGATAAACCTCATTATTGATTCGCTGTCATCGCTAATTGTCCGTAAATCATTTCCATTTATTTAATATTGCCTGCTGAATTCCCTGCTTTTTAATCGCATCAAACCCGGCCTGAAATTTTGCCACCACGCTATCATCAGTCGAGGCACTAAAAGCAATATATATTTGTGTTGATATAGCATTCAAGGTCCAGATCATGTCTATCTGTTCAGGGTCTAAACCAAGTTGTTTGACATCATATTTAAGTCTAGTCGCTGCATAAGGAATAACATCAACTCTTCCGGCAAATAATTTACGAATATTCTGTTTATCCTCATCAACACGTAGTAACTCAAACCCTTGGCTGACAAGGTATTGAGATTTCTGATCCTTACGTCCGCCACCTACACTGTATTTTTTTAAATCATCCAGTGCTGTTGCCTGGATATCCGCCCGAGATTTTAATTTATACAGATTCACTTCATTATCAGCTATCGGGCCCGCCCATTTGAATAGATTTTCTCTATGGGGTGTTCTTGAAGTAGCAAATAAAGCAATATTTTTTTGGCTCTCGAGCATCTTATAGCCTCTAGGCCAGGGGTACAGTTCAATTGTTTGCCCCGCCATACCAATCTGTTTCAAAACAGCCTGCACAATTTCGACCACTCTTCCTGTCAGTTTGTCATTTTCTATATATGAATTTGGCGGTGCATTTTCTGTAATAAGTATCAGTTCTTGTGCAGATCCACTCGTCGTACTGATAACAAATAGACTGAACGCTAATATTGATAATCTTAAAAAGGGCATGTTCATATTTCTTCCTCTCAGTTAAATTATATGGCTATTAACAAAAAACCAGCCTATCTTGTTCCCATGCTCCCGCGTCACTGCCATTAAGTTAAGAGTATAGCTATTGGGGCGCAGTGCTTTAGCCTGCTAATTTCAGCAATGAAAGCAGGCTAAAGCACTGCGCCCCATTCTTGCATTGCTCTTAACTTAATGGCAGTGACCGAATACGGTGGGAACGAAAAATGGGGGGGAGTTATGTTATCTTATTCATCATTCCTATATTGTTAGAGCACTAGAAAGAGTCTTTAACTTAACTACTGCAACTTAGCCTAAGCTCTCTCCCGCATCGAGATGACATCGTCCTTTTATTCAGATTTTTACTCGACTTATAAATAGTATAGTCGACCAGAAATCAGCGGGATAATCAGTCAACTTTTTCCAGTCTTTAAGTCTGCTAAAGCAGCTTTTATTAACACCGCCAACGCATCAAAATGGTAGCCATCTACTAATTGCATCAAAGCATTGCTAACCACCGCATCCTTATCAAACATTGAGACAATCAGTTTTCTCACCTCTTCGCCATCTCCGGCTTCAGTAACATCTAACAATGCTTCAAGAAATCTTTTCGGCAATACGGACAACATACCAGGGTTCAATTGTGTCGGCACAGACACTTTATGATCAATAAGGGCTTCTTTATACTGGTAGCGCAAATTCAAATGGCGGGCCATGCAGTCGTATATCTCTTCAGGACGATAAGGTTTGCTGATATAGTCGTCCATCCCTGCTGACAAGATAACCTCCCGCTCATCTTTGAAGGCACTGGCCGTCAATGCGATAATTTTTGACTCCTGACCTTCTGGCAACTTACGAATTTCACGAGTCGCTTCCTCCCCTCCCATCACCGGCATGCGTCTGTCCATCCAAATCAAATGGGGACGCCATTGTTGAAACTGTTCTACCGCTTCTTTACCATTGACAGCAACACGAACATTCAATCCTAATGGCTCAAGTAATTGTTTTAGCAACAACTGATTCTCCAGCTGATCTTCCACAATCAGGATGCGATAGCTGGGCTGATCAGCCTCCAGAGCAATCACCTGACGTTGTTCGGCAGTCGTTTTAATAACTGCACCTGTTTCTGCCCTCGCCACCAGCACTTTAAAATGAAACAGGCTCCCCTTACCGGGCGTGCTTTCAGCCCCGATTTCACCCTGCATCATTTCCACAAATTGATGCGTAATCGCCAGTCCCAATCCTGTCCCTTTCTGAGACACTGATTCTAACAACTGCTCAAAGGGCTGAAATATACGTTCCAGGTCTTCTGGCTGAATGCCAGTCCCTGTATCTTCTACTTCACCAAGCAGAACAAGATCACGATTAGCACCATCCTTTACCGCCAGTCGCAGGCAGATAGCACCTGCCTGGGTAAACTTGATGGCGTTGCTCAGCAGATTAATAAGGATTTGCCGCAACTTGGCGGCATCTCCATGAATGAAACGGGGAAACTCAGAACTCTGGTCTAAAATCAGTTTCAAACCTTTAGCCTCGGCACGTACCCGCATCATATCAGTGGTATCACGGATCAGTTCGCCGAGATCAAAGTCTTCCTGCTCAAGTTTCAATCGCCCTGCCTCAATCTTAGACATATCAAGTACATCATTGATCAATTGCAACAAATGGTTACCGGAACGATTAATAATATCGATATGCTCTTGCTCAGTTTCGGGAATAGCCAGGTTAGTCTGCATAATCTGGGAAAAACCAAGAATAGCATTCAACGGTGTGCGCAGTTCATGACTCATATTAGCCAGAAAAGTACTCTTGGCAATATTGGCACGTTCAGCCGCATCTTTGGCAATTTTAAGCGCCTCTTCCGCCCGTTTTCGCATGATCATTTTCATTGCTTCTGAGGTGACTAACTCAAGTTGCTGGGCATCACGTGGACTATAATTCGTTTCTTTATTGCCCACACCAATAATCATCCTGACGAAGTCTCCATCCAGAGCAGGTGTACTCATATGACGCTGTATGGGGAAATGTCCCTCAGGCACGCCTTTTTTCTCCACTAAAGTAGGGTAATCGTTATGAATCACCGTCTTCTTCAGGCGTACAGCATCAGCCCATACACCTGCCATCTCAATAGGGTAATGGCTATCATGTGATGCGGTACATAATTTTCTGGCTTCATCATTCCATGTAACCAGTGTGAGGTTTTGCTGGTCGTCATCAACCATATGCAGGTAACCCACCTGACTATCCGTAATCTTGACCGCAATATCCAGAGCCTGTTCACATAATGCTTTTTCATCCAGTTCAGAAATATTTCGATTCAGTTCATAGAGTAAGTTGATTCGTAACTCATTGATTGCACGCTCCTCCCCCGCTTCCTTACTGGCCGTGATGTCATGCATACTCACTACCGCACCCAGCTTTTCCCCATTAGGACCACTAATGGCCCGGCCAGTAGCAACCACACTACGCGCCTTGCCATTGACCGCCGCGACAACCATTTCATACCAATGAACCTTTTCGCCATTAAAAGCGCGGAACAGGGGGATATCCTCCGGAGGCATCGGCGTCTTGCCATCGGCAAGATAAAGACGATAGTGCTTAGCCCACTCTTCCGCTGCTAAAGCCTCTTCTTCAAT
>Ga0209495_1002516_pt1 | contig 11942 bp, 5 predicted proteins | sample EN1Hudsemesocosm_FD_184629 | JGI IMG/M metagenome (GOLD analysis project Ga0209495, IMG submission 184629) | Methane-oxidizing microbial communities from mesocosms in the Hudson Canyon - EN1E Hudson Canyon (SPAdes) (version 2) | ecosystem: Environmental > Aquatic > Marine > Cold seeps | place... | reverse complement strand
ATGACAAGTATTGCCATTGCTAAACCTTTAACGCCTGTTTCAATACAATTAAAATGGAAACACCAATTTCAGTTTGCAGGATATTATGCCGCGCAAGAAATGGGGTATTACAAGGATGAAGGCTTAACTGTAGATATTAGGGAATGGGAGAATAACGCGAATGTCATTGAGCAAGTTATCCAGAACAAAGCTAATTTTGGGGTAGGGGATGCAACGATCCTATCTGAGTTTGTTAATGGTCAGCCTATTGTTGCGATAGCCGCGATTTTTCAAGAAGACCCGATGGTTTTGTTTACTAAAAAATCATCCGGCATAGTCAAACCTAAAGACCTTATCGGTAAGCGTGTCCAATTTAATGCGGATGCTGTCGATGGCCCGTCAATTAGAGCGATGTTATTACAGCAGGGCGTTGAAGAGAGTAGTTACCAATATATTAAGCAGGACTATAACTATCAAGAATTAATTGATGGCAAAATCGATGCTATTTCAGGTTATTTATCGACTGAAGCGTATTGGTATAAAGAGCAACAATTAGCGGTTAATATTATCAACCCTTTTCAATACGGTATTAATTTTTATAATGATATTTTATTCAGCTCGCAAGCGTATGTAAAAGCGAACCCAGATACAGTCGAAAAATTTAGAAGGGCTTCTTTAAAAGGCTGGCTCTATGCAGCAACGCACTTGGATGAAACGATTGCATTAATTCAAAATCAATATAATCCTAAGCTCTCTTATGAGCGATTACTGTTTGAAGCACAATCAACCGTTAAGCTCATGGATTATCCAATGATTGAGATTGGAGATATGCATCAGCAGCGCTGGGAGTATGTGGCAGGCATATTGCGTCAGCAAAAGATGTTAAATAAAGAAGTCGATTTTGAGCGCTTTATTTATCAGCCTAAGCAGGAAAATTTTTGGATCATCATTTATGCTTTATTATCGGTAATCGCGGTATTTTTGTTAGTTGTTATTCGCCAGTTTTTTAATCGTAGAAAATTAATGAAAAGTGTCAATAGGCTGACTTCAGTGTATGGCGCAACAGGAAGAGCTTGGTTTGATTTTGATTTACAAACGGGAAAAATAGAAGCGAGTGATGAATATGGGCTGATGTTAGGGTTTTCTCCGGGAGAATTTAATTCAAGTTTTAAGGAGTGGCAAGAAAATATTCACCCTGATGACAGAGCTGAAACATTAGCTAAGTATAGTGAGTATACAAAAAATGGTAATGTGTGTGAGATGGAATACCGCCGCAAAAATAAATCGGGAAAGTGGGTATGGTTACATTCTGTTGGGCAGGTAATCGAATGGAATAACCAAGGTAAGCCAGTGAGAGCGGTTGGCATACACTCTGATATTTCAAGCCGTAAGCAGATAGAAATCACACTTAAAGAAAGTGAATCTCGCTTACGCCTCAGTCAAATAGCAGGAGGAATTGGTACTTGGGAATATGATTATTTAACCAATACAAGTCACTGTTCTAGTAATGTCGCACTACAACTTAAATTTCCTTGGGCATCTGAAAATTCGACTTGGGATGATGTGTTTGCCGCTATTTATCAAGAAGACCATGAGCTAGTTAATAAAAATATTGAGCAACATATTACGCAAGGGACGAAGTTAGATTTTGAATACCGTATTACCGATACTGAGGGCGAGATGCGCTGGATGCGTAGCACAGGCAATGCGGAGTTTGATGAGAGCGGGAACCTGCTTAAGTTAAGAGGAACGGTTCAGGATGTAACGCAGAAGAAAGAGCTAGAGGAGCAATTGCAATTGGCTGCTGAAGTTTTTAAAAGTACCCAAGAAGGCGTGGTTATTACAGATAAGCAGTGTAATATTGTGGATATTAATCCTGCTTTTACTGAGATTACAGGGTATAGCCGGAGTGAGGTATTAGGTAAAAACCCTAAGATATTAAATTCGGGAAAGCAGGATGCTGAGTTTTATGAAATTATGTGGAGCACTCTGCATAAAGAAGGATTTTGGCGGGGGGAAATTTGGAATCGTCATAAAGATGGAAGTATTTATGCTGAATTATTAACTCTATCTGAAATCAAAAACAAACAGGGAAAAGTGGTTAATTATGCTGGAATTTTTGCTGATATTACTCAAAATAAAAAACAGCAAGATAAAATAAGCCAACTAGCACATTATGACCTACTCACTCAATTACCTAATCGCGTGTTATTTACTGATCGCTTTAAAGGTGCAATGGCACGTAGTAAACGTAATAAAAGCTTGCTTGCGGTTTGTTTTTTAGATTTAGATGGCTTTAAACCAGTGAATGATACATTCGGGCATGAAATGGGTGATAAAGTTCTAATCGAGGTTGCAAAACGTATTGTGGGGAATGTGAGAGAGATCGACACCGTTTCTAGGCAGGGCGGTGATGAATTTGTGATTTTACTGAATGATATAGACTCTACCATGCAGTGTGAAAAAACGATGCAAAGAATACATCAATCGCTAGAAAAAGCGTTTGTTATTGATGGACAGACATTAAACCTTAGTGCATCGAGTGGTGTTACTTTATCTCCATATGATAAGGGTGATAGTGATACATTATTGCGTCATGCAGATGATGCAATGTATCAAGCTAAAAAAGCAGGTAAAAATCAATATCGTTTGTTTACTGAGTAATGAAGGGGGATATACCCATTTCAATGTATTTATACGTGAACTGAAAAACCGCCATTCCTGGTGTGGCTCTTAGCAGGAATCTATCTGTGCAGATGGATTCCCGATTAAAGACTTCGGGAATGACGACTGTTGTAGTTATTATTTTTTTTCCATTTGTAAGGTTAAAACCTTCGCCTTTCAGGCGAACAGATTTATCGCTTATCGGTGTCGCAAGTGACAGAGTTTGGTGAGTGGTATGGTTTGTGAATATTGAACTAACAAGGGCAACCACAAGGGATTGCCCGTACAGTTGTAGGGGGGCCCCTCGTGGGTCAATGCTGTTGACTTAAGCCCTCTCTTGTTGGAGAGGGTTGGGTGAGGAGAATAAAATCATGCCTTTATAGCTCCCCTCATCCCAACCTTCTCCCTTTGGAGAAGGAGCTTATTCTTAAGTCAACAGTATTGCCCTCGTGGGTACCCGCAAATTATAGTGATGAATGAGTTAGCTTGTTTAGTGGGGTCAGTCAGCTGAACCGATTAAGCAATATATCATGCTTTGAAGAGATACAAGCCCGTATGGAGGTACGGAATACGGGATAAGCAGCGCATCGAATCCCCGTATTGCGCAAGCTTCATACGGGCTACTTGATGTTACCTAGTTGTAATCGTAAGTCATTTATAATGAGGATTGGAAAATAGGCTCTCTGCGTAACATCAGTTAGAAAGTGAGACTTAAAGGCTAGTTCTAAGGCGTTTCATCTTGGTGTAAGTTAGCAATAGCAATAAACTTGGCATAACAGTGGCTGAAGGCATCAACAATATTCGGATCAAACTGCGTTCCTCGGCCCGCAAGGATAATATCTCTTGCTTCATCATAAGGCATAGCCGGTTTATAAATGCGTTTAGAGATTAACGCATCAAATACATCGGCAAGCGCCATAATGCGCGCAGATAAAGGGATTTCTAAACCTGATAAGTGTTCAGGGTAGCCATTGCCATTCCAGTGCTCATGATGATAATGCGCAATTTCTTTTGCTAAAATAAGAAAGTCCACGGTAATATCAATATCGCTTTCAGCCGCTTCAATAGCTTGTACGCCATAAGTGCTATGGCGTTTCATGATATCGAATTCTTCGCTACTTAATGTACCTTTTTTTAGCAGAATAGAGTCAGGAATGCCAACTTTGCCAATATCATGTAACGGGGCGGATTTGCTTAGTAAGGTAATGTATTCATCACTAATACTTTCATCAAAGCTAGGGTCTGATTGCAGTTGATTGGCTAAAAGATTAACGTATTTTTGGGTTCTTAAAATATGTGCGCCGGTTTCAGGATCGCGTGTTTCAGCTAAGTGAGCTAATGCGCGGATACTGACATCTTGAATGATTTGGTTTTCTTGCATGCGGCGTGTAATTTCCGCTTCAAGAAAGGTGTTTTTATCACGCAGAAAATCTTTTGTCTGTTTCAGGGCAAGGTGATTTTTTACTCTGGCGAGTAAAATAGCGGGTGAAATGGGTTTAGAAATATAATCAACCGCACCTAATGCAATGCCTTTTTCTTCGTCAGAATCGGCTTCTAAGCCGGTAACAAAGATGACGGGGATGTTGTTTACTTGCTTATTTTTATTCAGCTGTTTAAGCACATCAAAGCCATTAATATCAGGCATCATCACATCTAATAAAATTAGAGCAGGCTTAGGTGTTGTATCAACTATCTCTAATGCTCTTTGCCCAGAGTTAGCTATACGCACTTTATAATAAGGCGAGAGCACTTTGCTCATAACTGAAAGCATAAGCGGGTCGTCATCAACGACCAGAATGATGTTTTTCATTTGGTTACTTTATCCTGCAATGAATGAAACCGTTGAGGGCTTAGTTAGTAATTTCTTATTACTCACGGGCGCTCAGAAATAGCCTATACCCATCACACTTGAAGATGCAGTTTTTTCAACCGTCATCCCTGCCGGGTGTTAGCAGGAATCTATGTTGCAATATAGATCCCCGATAAAAACTCGAGGATGACGACCTTTTTACTAAATAATGATAAGTCACCGTGGTGATTTATTAAATATTATACTTGCTAGTTAATTTTGAGGGCGGACTTGTTTAGTTGTTGCAAAGTTTTTAATGCCTTTTGAAAATTAAACGCCTCTATTTGTTGTGCTAGGGGTAATGCGGCTGCTCCAAAGGCTTGATGGATAATTGTTTTTGATTGCAAATAGACATCGTATGCTTCGGCATCATCTGATTGTAATAAGACCTCTAATTGTTGCATTACTTGCTTCAATACCTCTATATCAATAGGGGACGAGGGCTTTTTATCTTCTTTTGTATCAAATGCACTATGGCATGATTTTTCTAGTGTCGTAAATTCAGCTGTGATTTTCTGGCTTTGGCTAAAAAGTGAGTCTAGTGCTGCGTGATGTTTGGAATCTTGCTCTAAAGACGCGGCGAGTTCAGCTAAAGGCATTGCCCCGAGTGTTGCTGCGCTGCCTTTTAAAGAATGTGCAAAATGCAGTATGCCAGCATAGTCCTTATTTGTGATGTGTTGTTGCAAAGCTGGGATTTCTACCTGGTATTTGCTAATGAATTTTTTGAGTAAGTCGAGGTAAAGCTGACTATCATTAGCTGTTGATTTAAGCCCTTGTTGTCTATTTAAAGCATGAGTGGATTCCAGTTGTAGCAGCAGGGTGTCTGCTGTGGATATGATTTGTTTTCCTTGTTCGGCGGCAATACAAACGGGGGCAGCCACTTTATTCTGAGGTAGGTATTTAGCTAAGCTGTTATACAAAAGAAGGGGTTCAATCGGTTTGGATAAGTGAGCATTCATGCCTACTTGCATGCACTTTATTTTATCTTCAGAAAATGCATTGGCTGTCATGGCTAAGATAGGGGTTTGCTTATGCGTAGGTAGCAGCCGAATAAGGCGTGTTGCTTCAATGCCATCTAAAATAGGCATTTGTATATCCATTAAAATTAAGTCATAACTCGATTGCTTTGCCATCTCATAAGCGATTTGCCCATTTTCAGCTAAATCTATTTGTATGCCTACGGATTCTAGTAAGCGTATCGCAACATCTTGGTTGATAGCGTTGTCTTCAGCTAAAAGTAGCTTGGTATTTTGAAAATGTTGAATGTCTAGGCTAGCGCTAGGTAACGGTGCAGTGGTGTTTCTAGAAAAAACCATGACTAAGGCATCTTGTAAGCTTGAAGGCGTAACCGGTTTAGTGAGTATGTGATTGGGGGGATTGTTAAGTTCGCGCTGGCTTAAAAATTCATCATACGCGGTAACAAAAATAATGTGCGGCACTGTTGTTAACGATAAATTTTGAATGTGTTCTGCTGTTTCTATACCGTCCATCTCGGGCATTTTCCAATCAAGCAGAATAAGGTGGAAAGGCAGGTTTTCTTGAGCGGCTTTTTTTATCAGCTGAATTGCATTAGCGCCTGAGTCGGTTGTTTCTACATAAATTCCCATCGTGGTAATAATGCTATGGAGTATTTCTCGTGCTTCTAATAAATCATCAACAATGAGAATGCGCTTGTTTTGAAGCTTACTGAAATCAATGATTTCATCCTGCATTAGAGTGCTTTTTTTAAGTGGAAGCTCAAAGCTAAAGGTACTGCCACTCCCTTCTTTGCTAGATGCAGAAATTGTGCCGCCTAAATGATGAATGATTTTTTTACAAATAGTTAAACCTAAGCCCGTTCCACCAAATTTTCGAGTGATGGAATTATCCGCTTGTTCAAAGCTATTAAATACTTTTTTTACGGCGTCATCTGACATACCTATGCCGGTATCGGTGACTTTAAAGCGAGTGTTAATTATGTCTCCATGCTCGCCTAAATTATTGAGAGTAATGTTTATTGTGCCTTTTTCGGTAAACTTAACGGCATTGCTGACTAGATTAACTAAGACTTGCTCTATGCGAAGTTCATCGCCGCGTACAAATAGCGGAACATGGTCGAAATCAATGAGTAGTTCAATGTTTTTGGCGTTGGCATCGCTTTGCGCTAAGCGAATGACTTTAGTTAATAAGTGCTCCATATTGATGTCTTCTTCTTGAAAAGTCATCATGCCGGCATCAATCTTTGATAAATCTAAAATATCATTAATAATTTGTAGTAAGTGTGATGCCGCCTCAGATTGTTTGTTGAGTTGCTCTAATTGAGAATGAGAAAGCGCTTCGTTTTTTAGTAAATAGCTATAACCTAAAATAGCATTTAAAGGGGTGCGTATTTCATGGCTCATATTTGCCAGAAATAAGCTTTTTGATTCATTCGCTGCTTCGGCTTGTTGTTTTGCTTGTTCAAGCAGAAATTGGTTTTCTTTTAACGCAGTGATATCTGTAGCAACGTAGACAATTCGAGGTGTTTCATCGGCTTGGTTTAGTGCTTGAAAAGATTGTTCTTGTAACCAAATAAGCTTGCCATTGTAGTTTGTAATTCTATATTCAGTGGTGTAATTTTTTAAGCTGTTTCTGAGATCGGTAATACGCTGTCTGTCTTCTACTATAATAGAATCTAGCCAGATTTGTGGTGATTGACTCAGTGCTACGCTCGATTTTTGCGTGATTTTTGTATAGTTAGGGCTGATGTAAAGTAATTTTCCTGTATTGACATCGAGTAGCCAGAAAATTTCTGGCACACTGTCGGCAATTTGACGTAGTTTATCTTCGCTTTCTTGGGTGTTGCGTAAGTAGTGTTGAATGCTATTAGCCATAAAATCAAAACTTTTACCCAGTGAACCAATTTCATCAAGCCCCGTTATATGGCTGCGTGCTTTAAAATTTCCTTGCACTAAGTCGTTAGAGATATGGGTGAGCTTTATTAGCGGTTTAGTTAAGCTGTTAGCGATAAGTAGCGCTAGGGAATAAATAATGGGAATAGCAATGAGTAAGAGGAGCAGTAAGTTTTTAAATAGTTTATCAATGGGAGCGTACATTTCAGATTGATGCTGCTTAGCCACAAAGCCCCATTGTGTTTTAGGAATATAACTAAAGGCGGCGATTACTTTAGCGCCTAGATAATCCTCAGATTCAATTATTCCAGATGCGCCCATTGCGGCTAAATAGGCCGGCTGAGCTGTGATTTTTAGCTCTAGAGGCGGAGTTTTTATGTGTCTTAAGAAGTTTAAATTATATAGGGTATTATCAACTAAGAGTGTTTCGCCGGTTTTACCCAGCCCAGTATGGTTATTGAGTAATTTGTATAATGAATTGTCTAAATCAATAACGGTTGTGATGAGAGCAATCGCTTTACCTTGATAGGAAATAGCTTTACTAAAACTCATGACGGGTTTATTTAAGCGTTTAGAAAAATAAATTTTTCTAATGTGAATTTTCTGACTTGTTTTAGGCAGGTTAAAAAAGGAGCGATTAGAAATGTTTTCACCCAATAGGTGGGGATCTGTGGATATTAAAACTTCACCTGAATTAATGTCGCTGAGAAATATTTTTTCATAGGAATCATACTTATGCAGATAACGAATAAAAAAGTTTTCGGTTAGTTTTTTGCTGCTTAATTTATGGGTATTATTTGTACTGTTTATAAAGTTACTTAACTCGTGAAATTCACTAATAATATTTAAGTCGGCAATGCGATCATTTACCCAGTGATTAATTTGGTTAATTTTTAAGTCACGAACCGCAGTTAGTTTATGAGTTGCTTCATGTTTGATTGATTCTATCTGTACTAAATACATAATGCCGGAGGCAGTTGTCAGCAATAAAACGCTGATTAAAAAAAGCCAAAAGGTAATTTTTCCACGTATGGATTTAAAAGAAAATAAATTAGTCATTACTTTTTTAATTCATTAATGATTTCAGCGTCAAAAACATCCAAAGTACTAATGCGTGTATTTAATGAGCCTTTAGTTAGCATAAAATCAATGATGTTTTGTGAGTATTTGTGTATGTTTTCTTGAGAACTTAATTGAAACAATTGCTGATTTTCTTTTAATTTAGGGGCGTGTAGGCCTGTTATTCCCGCTTTATAAGTTTCAATTTGTATGCCTTTTCTATGTGCAATGAGTGAGGCAGAGGCATCTAAATCCGTATTTAACAGCGCGATAGCATCAAACCAACTTTGCAATATCTTTTTAATTTGCGGCTTATTAGTATGGTAATAATCTTCTGAAAATAGTAGTACATCAATGATTTCAAAAGGAATATCATTAGAGCTAAAAAGTAGCTTAGCTGAATGTTGTGTAAGCAAAATAGATGAGACGGGGTTAAAACAAACGAGAGCATCGACTTCATTATTTATAAAGCTGCTTAGCCAGTTTTCTGCGCTTATATTAATGAGCTGGATGCTTTTTTGTTTAATGAAACTATTTTGCAGCGCACGTTGTAATAAAAACTCACCTACCATCGTTCCTTCGTAGCCAATGCGCTTACCTGTAAGTTCAGCAATCGAGTGGATATTTTTCTGACCTACGATCATGTCTCCGCCTTGAGAAAAATCGACAATTAAAACAATTTTTCCGAGAAACCCTGCGCCAATGATTGAGAATGCCTCATCTAAGGTGACACCTGCGGCATCAATTTCGCCGCGTTTAAATGCTTCAATTTCATCAGCGGTAGAAGCAAAAGGGCGAATAGTGACAGGGACGTTATTATCTGCAAATAAGTTTTTCTCATCGGCAAGTAACAAAGGGTCATAGCCAGTCCAAGAGTTTATCCCGATGATGGTTGGACGAGTCGGCTGAACTAAGAATACCCAGAGTGCAGTAGCGGTTAATAAACAGAAGAAAAATAAAATAAAATAAGGATGAGTGAATTTTTTAGTCATGCTGTTGCACTTGTCGGTGAAATCATTATTACATAGTGATTTATGCAATTTATCACAATTAAGTTAGGGATTAAACGCTTAAAAAACAGTGCTAACGTTTTTAGCGAATAAGAAAATGGTAAAGGTATTTCAAGTCATCACTAAAAGATATTAGCGTATCCCGCTATGATAATAATGGTATTATAGGAAGTAATTTTGAATCGCCTGCTTGAAGGGTGAATACCAAGTTTAGATTCCTTCGTGTGTCGCTTGGAAAACAATGTTTTAACTGAATAGGATTAATGAAATGGCTGCAAGTGACTTTTCGCAGGAAGCGGAATCAAAAGGGTTATCGTGGTTTTTAAGCATACTGTGTGCACTTTGTGTTGTTGTTATTATTGTACTTGCGGGTTACTGGAGTATTGAACCTACATCGTTTGATGTGGTTGAAGAAGCAAGGATTCGTCAAGAACTAGATCATGTGAATGATTTGCCTGTTGGTTATGTTTATGCCAATACTTTAGCGCATATTGCGGAAACATTACTGTATAAACCCGGTGGCTATCTAACCAATGATGTCGGTGTTCCAGGTTTGTTATTGGATAATATTCCAAGTTGGGAATATGGTGTATTAGTGATGCTACGGGATGGTACATCAGCACTGAGAAACCATTTAGCACGTTCACAGTCGCAATCAGCAGAAGATCCAGATTTAGCGGTTGCCGAGCCTTATTTTTACTATGAGCATAACTCATGGGCATTACCTTCTTCGGAATCGGAGTATCAAAAAGGGATTGATGCCTTACATGCCTATATGATTCGACTTGCAGATCCTACCAATAAAAATCCTGGGCATTTTTATTCGCGAGCAGATAACTTATGGCAATATATTGAAATTATTATTAAGCGATTAGGCGGCTTATCGACACAGTTGAGTGCGAGTACCGATCGTTATGAGGCTTATGATATAAAATTAGATAAGTCAGCGGCTATTTCACAAACGACTTGGTTAGAGTTGGATAACGTGTTTTGGCAAGCGCGTGGCTCTTGTTGGGCTTTGTTACATATCTTAAAAGCGATTAAATACGATTTTAATTTAATTTTAGAAGATAAGCGTGCGATGGATACGGTAGATATTATGATTCACGAAATGCAAAATGCATTAGCGCCGATTACTAGCCCAATGATTTTAAATGGTAATGGTTATGGTTTTTCTGCTAATTATTCATTAGCAATGGCAAGTTATGTATCGCGTGCTAATGCCGCGGCACTTGATTTACGTGATGTTATGAATCGAGGTTAAGTTGATGGAACTTGATGAACAAACAAATGAAAATCTTAAAAAAATAAGTACTTGGAAGCGTATTGCTTTTATTCTTGTTTTTGCAGTAATTATAGGGGTGGTACGTACCTTACTTTGGGTGGTGGTTTTACTGCAGATTATTTCTGCCTTATTAACCGGTCATCCTAATCAAAATATTTTAGGGTTTGGGCAGAAATTGGCCGCTTATACCTATCATATTTTATTATTTTTAACTTTTAATACTGAAGAAACACCATTTCCATTTGCTGATTGGAGTGCAACAGAAGACGTTGTTGCAAAGCAAGATTTGGAGCATAAAGAGTAATCATCTTTAGTAAAAAATGACAGCTTCACAGCGTAAAATTATCCATATCGATATGGATGCTTTTTTTGCGGCAGTGGAGCAACGCGATAACCCTAGCTATCGGAATAAACCGATTATTGTCGGTGGTAAGCCAGATAGCAGAGGGGTTGTAGCAACCTGTAGTTATGAAGCAAGACAATATGGCATTCATTCGGCAATGCCATCTTCAAGAGCTTATCGGCTCTGTCCCCAAGCAATTTTTGTAAAACCCAATTTTGCGGCATATAAAGAAGCATCAGAACATATTCAGCAAATATTTTTTCAATACACGGATTTAGTGGAGCCTTTGTCATTAGATGAGGCGTATTTGGATGTGACGGATAGTGTTTTATTTCAAGGTTCAGCAACTCGGATAGCTAAAGCGATTAAACAGCAAATCTTATCCGAAACGGGCTTGGTTGCTTCGGCAGGCATTTCTTATAATAAATTTTTTGCCAAAATTGCGTCTGATAAAGATAAACCCGATGGATTGTATTTAATTACCCCAGAGCAAGGTGTTGATTTTGTCGCGCAGTTACCGGTAGGGCAGTTTCATGGGGTAGGTAAAGCAACTGAGCAAAAAATGCATGCTTTAGGTATTCAAACGGGGTTAGATTTACGCCAATTTTCTTTGCCTACCTTGCAGCAACACTTTGGTAAATCGGCTTTGTTTTTTTATAAGATTGCACAAGGCATTGATGAGCGAGCGGTCAACCCTTATCGCACGAGAAAATCGATAGGAACAGAAACGACTTATGCTGAAGATTTGCAGGAAAGCGCTGAAATTTATCAGCAATTAACCCAGCTGTTTAAGCAATCGCTATTGAAAGTGCAGGCTAAAAAATTGTATGCGCGTACTTTAACGGTGAAAATTAAATACCCTGATTTTAAACAAATCACAAGG
>Ga0209495_1002513_pt1 | contig 11954 bp, 13 predicted proteins | sample EN1Hudsemesocosm_FD_184629 | JGI IMG/M metagenome (GOLD analysis project Ga0209495, IMG submission 184629) | Methane-oxidizing microbial communities from mesocosms in the Hudson Canyon - EN1E Hudson Canyon (SPAdes) (version 2) | ecosystem: Environmental > Aquatic > Marine > Cold seeps | place... | reverse complement strand
TTTTGACCAGCAAAGTTCACCATTAATGCTGCAGGTAGGAGGTGTTTCCTTTGTTGGTCCAGGTCTGTTACAGGCGAATCAAACGGATTATATGCTGTTTTTAGTTGCCCCCAGACCAGGTGGAAGTTTACGACTCATCCGAGATGAATACCCTGGCTTATTTATTACCTTTCTCATCTCTATCAGTATGGGCTTATGTTACCTATTTGTTCGGGGCTTGCTTAACCCTATTTCTCAACTCAGAGAAGCATCTAAACAAATGGCAACAGGTGAGATGGGCAGTCGAGTTGGCTCCGCAAGTAGGCGTTTAGATGAAATTGGTCAACTGGGACGTGACTTCAACTACATGTCTGAACAAGTTGAAAGAGCAATTAATAATCAGAAACGATTATTGGCTGATATTTCACATGAATTACGTTCGCCCCTTACTCGTTTGCAGTTGTCTATTGGTATTGCTTTACAGCAAAATGAGTCTGAAGTATCAGTTAACATGCTTGCTGCTTTGGAGAGAATTGAAAAAGAAGCTCTGCAAATTGAAAAAATGATTGCCCAAGTTTTGTTGTTATCTAGATTGGATAATCAACAACCCATTCAAAATTTACAAACTGTTAGCCTTGAACAATTGATGACGCCTATTATTGCCGATGCTAAGTTTGAAGCTGAACACAAAAATAAAGAATTGTCTTATCAAGCAGATGACAATATCAATTTGCATATAGATCCCCAGTTATTAGGCAGCGCTATAGAAAACGTCCTACGTAATGCGATTCATTATTCTAACCGTCTCATTCAAGTTTCGGTGTCGGTACAAGACAAACATATCGTCTGAGTGATAGAAGATGATGGTAGTGGCATTGATGAAAGTCAGCTAAGTAGAATTTTTGAAGCCTTTTATCGTGAATCCACTGCCCGAGACAGAAATAGTGGTGGAGTTGGTTTTGGTTTGGCCATTGCCCATCATGCAGTTAGTAAACACCAAGGCTTAATTCAAGCAAACAATAAACCCGATGGTGGGTTGCGGGTCAAAATATCCATACCTTTTGTGCGGGCTTAATTGTTAATTAAGTATCTGTAATAAAAGATAAAAATATGATTTCAACTGTTGTGATCCTTTATTAAGTTATGTACGTTTGTAGCTCTAATATGACACATATCTTTTTCTTGTCAGTAAGAGAAGTATACATTCAAAAAGAATGGGGTTTCGACATTGGATGCATATGAAGATTGTTAATAATTTATTTCAAATAATTAGGAGTAATCTATGCAAACTAAAAGACTTAAAGTGAAACGACTCATCCTTGGAATGTCAACTCTATCCGTTTTGGCATTTAATGCACAAGCTGCTGTATGTGAAGGGTTTGGACCGCAAACACCTCGAGATATCGATCAACTTCATGGTGAAAATACCCGTATTACTTCTTTAGCTCCATCTAGTTCTGAAATGAATTTATGTAATATCCATTTTCACAAAAATGCAGAGCATAAAGCCAAAGACTTCTCACTGTATGCGGGTGAAGGTGACAAGGGGTATGGTGGTGGTTATATGTGTGGTATCAGCAAAGAATTAACCGCAGCAGAATTGACTCCGACCAAAAGCAAAGTGTGTAAAGGTTTAAAGCCAGGCGATACTGTTGAAGTACATTGGGTGCATAGTTCAGCTGATGTTACTCCAGGAAAAACCCTAGGTGCCTGTCTTAGTGATAACCAAATTAATCCTGATTTACGTGTTGAAACTCAAGTCTTCACGCTTGTTAATGACAATAATGCCATGAATTTTGACGACTTGGATTACGATCGCACAGTTCGCAATGGCTATCATCAAGCTCAATTTATCCCTGACAACACAGGTGCACCAGTAGAATTTCTTGGTTCAACAACGGGTCCAAGCTACACAGAAGAAAAATGTTCACCAATAGATGTCACTTGGAGCGTTCGCCCTCAATGTGCAAAAGTTGATATCAATAGTTTAGCCAGTTGGTGTGAAAGTAATGAGTTTGGTGAAGAGCATGCCCACGGTGTACGTAAACTTGTTACCAATCCAGCACTACTTTCTACAATAAACTAGTAACACTAGGCACGCTACTGTAGGTAAAAATTGCAGCAGACATATGTGACAATATTTAGTTCTGAGCGAAATATTGTCAATTTTTGTATTGCAACACCCCCAAAATAGCGGTTACCTTTTATCGTAATTAGAACTAGTGATTGGCAAGGAAACTCATGTTAATTGAAAAAATTATGAGTACACCAGTGGTGACAGTGACATTTGATGATACTTTGGGTGTGGTGAAACATATCTTTGAAAATGCCAAGTTTCATCATTTGCTGGTGGTAGAAGACGGTAAGTTGTATGGGGTGATATCCGACCGGGATTTACTTAAATCAATTAGCCCTTTTATCGGAACGGTGCAAGCTACAGCACATGATAAGTTTACCTTGAATAAAAAAGTACACCAAATCATGAGTCGAAAGCCTATTTCGCTCAGTCCTTCAGCGGATGTATATGACGCGATAAGGTTATTTAATCAGCACAACATCTCCTGTATTCCGATTGTAAATGGAAAAGGCGCCCCAGTTGGGATCGTAAGTTGGCGTGACATCCTTCACATTCTTGAAGTTAATCACAATAAAAAACTCAAACAAACTAAATGAGCCAATCAGGTTTGATTAGTGAAGCGCATTTTAAATAAAATTTAAATCTAGGTTGGGTAAATGTCTCAATACGTTCTTTCTACTGAATATGACTTAGCATCAAAATATGAAACCACTATTCAGCCATTCTGGCTTAACAATGTTACGCACGGTAAATTTTCTGGGAAGGATGATCTAGACATTGGTTACGCCCAAGTTGTGCACCCTGACGCCATAGGTAGTGTGGTTATTTCTTCAGGGCGAATAGAAAGTCTACTCAAATATAAAGAAATAGTTTACGACTTTTATCAAAACGGCTATTCGGTGTTTATTCATGATCATCGAGGACAAGGTTTATCAGGGCGTATGTTAGATAATCCACAAATCGGTTATGTGCAATGTTTTGATGATTATGTGTATGACTTTAAACAATTTATTGACCAAGTTGTAAGTGAAAGTAGTCAACATAAACCTAAACTGTTGTGCCACTCTATGGGGGGGGCAATAGGCGCTTTGACTGTTATGCGCTATCCAGAGTTGTTTGACAGAGTTGCCTTTTCGGCGCCAATGTTTGGTATTCGTCCTTCTTTGCCTAATTGGTTCGCCAACTTATTGCTTTCCTTACACGCAGTAATAAATAAAAAAAATGCTTATTTTTTTGGTCAAAAAAACTATGAGAGCAAACCGTTCAAGACTAATGAATTGACTCACAGTGAAATCAGATATAATATTTTTCGTCAAGAGTATCAACAGACACCACAAGTCAAATTAGGTGGTATCAGTGGTCATTGGTTAAAAATGGCAGCGCAGGCGATGGACCAAATTGAGCAAAATGCCCATTGTTTCCCTATTCCCGCTTTTGTTATTCAAGCCGGAGCAGATCAAGTGGTTGATAACAAACGCCAGAGTCGCGTGGTAGCAAAAATGGCTAACACTAAGCTGCAGGTGATTGATGGTTCAAAGCATGAGTTGTTAGAAGAGCAGGACCAATATAGAATTCCTTGTCTGACTACTATTTTGGACTTTTTCAGCAATTAATACTTTCTATGTTGAAGGTTCAGAAATGATTTTAGGAAGTGTGTTTTAGATTTGGTTTTTAGTCTAAAACCTTACTCATAGGTTTTGTCAGTTTAGAAAGGGAATAATTAAATCATTTAGCTGATTTTTGTTAGTATTAGCTTATCAAAAGTCACCGAAATTAAACCCATGCTCGATATCGTTCTATACCAACCAGAAATTCCTCCCAATACCGGCAATATTATTCGTCTATGCGCGAATACTGGTTTTGCCTTACACTTAATTGAACCTTTAGGCTTTGATTGGGATGACAAAAAAGTGCGTCGAGCTGGATTGGATTATCACGAATTTGCCAAAGTGCAACGTTATCCAAATCTAGAAGCTTATATCGAGGCTCGTTCACCTAAGCGAATTTTTGCTTGCACAACCAAAGGCAAAGCATTCTTTGCACAAGCCGAATACCAAATAGGTGATGCATTGTTGTTTGGACCCGAAACACGAGGCCTACCAGATGAGGTTATTCAGTCATTACCACCCGAGCAGCGAGTGCGTATTCCTATGTTGCCAGAAAGCCGCAGTATGAACTTGTCGAATGCGGTATCGGTGTTTGTTTATGAAGCATGGCGGCAAATGGAATTTAAAGGCGCTGTCTAATTGATATGTAGGGATGTATAATCAAGCGCCTTATCTAGGGTCGAAAGACCCTAATGTTATCTCAGATAAATGCGTATGCATCACCAAATAAACAAGTTGCCGGTAATCCTTGTTTGGTAAAATCATCGCGCACCACTTTTGCCATTTCAAAACGTCCGGCTACATACACTCTATAAGTCGACAAATCTTGTATGTCATTGAGTACAGCTTGGTGTACCCAACCAGTTTTACCGGCCCAATCTTCTGCTGGAACTTCTACCACTGGGATAAAAGTAAACAGAGGATGTTGTTGGGCAATAGAGCTGAGCTTTTCAAAAGCATACATGTCAGTAATGGTTCTTGTTCCCCAATATAACAGTACAGGCGCTACTAAAGGTTTACTTAGTAGTTGTTCCAATATTGACAAAGCATACGAAAATCCAGTACCACCGGCCAATAATATAGTGGCTTGAGTATTGGGGGTACTAAGAAACGCTTCCCCTGAACCACCTTCAACACTGACTACTTTATCTGTGAGCATTTTTTCGAGGACTTGCCCAGCATATTGGTTACCGGGTTCTGCCCCAATATGTAACTCAATTGTTCCGTCCATACGAGGCGCGTTTGCAATTGAAAAAGGACGTTTGTCATTTTCGCCCATCACTACTTGCAAATATTGACCTGCAATAAAGTTAAGGGGGGTCTCTGGAATCAATGTGATACGTTTGATTATGTCTGTAAGGACTTCAATCCTTTCTACCTTACATTGAATTATTTGCATGGATTTCTTCTGGTTAAATTAATACTACTTGAATATGATTATTTTAAATAACCTTTGATATTCATCGATTTGGGCTTTAGGCTCATGAAGGGGATTATAAACAACTGGCTGATTTTATACGAGTTGTAATTAATTGAAATGCTAGGTTTTGGTGGATGTTCTGCAAATAAGTACTTTGTGCCAGCTGAATCTAATAAGGGCCTATCCTGAATATGGGAAATAAAGGCATAATTTATGAGGAATGAAAATGACATTTACGTCTGAAATGATTGCAGAGCTGAACTTATTATTGAAGTTTCCAAGTAAGAGTCTTATGCAAGGTTTGAAAATTCATAATGACGCTGAGCCAGAGGTGATTTCTGCTGCTCAGAGGTTGTTCGATAAAGGCATAGTGACGTTACCTGATGGAGGGTATTTAACTGATTTAGGTCATGATTTATTCGAACATGCACAGGTTGTACAAATGGCTTTGATGGATAAATAGAAAGTGAGCCAATCGTTGGCAACAATCAGCGCTTGGTTTAGTTATGATTAGGGTCTATTGACTCTAATCATTTATAAAAATAATTTTATTGCCGATACAAAAGACATCTTAGGTGTCAGACAATTATTTATGCATTTATTCAAATCATTATCACTTAGTTTTTGTGCCTTAGTTTTTGTGGCTTCGACTTACGCGGCTGATGAAATTAAAGCTGTTCAGTTATATTCGCAGGATGAATTACTTGGCCTCATCAATCGCAATGAACATTTGACCCGTGTGGTGTTAGATAATTGTCAGTTGGTGCAAGATATTCAGGCACGAGCTGAAACGCTCAAGATTCCCAGTTATCAGTTCTTGTGGGGGGATATGCTCGCTTGGGGGGTTTGCATAGACAAAGATCCTGAGCGAGGCATTAACTTTATGCATCAAGCCGCTGAACAGGGACTTGCTGCAGGGTTGGAGCAATTAGGTCGCTACTATTCTCAAGGAAAACTGGTCCAAAAGGATAAAGAAAGAGCGGTGGTTTATTTGCGAGAAGCTTCAGTTCTTGGACATTTAAAGGCGCAAATACAACTGGCAGAATTGTTTATTGAAGGATATGGCAGTCCTTATGATTATGAAGATGCTTATCACTGGTTGTACAACGCAATTACCGCAGACAAACCTACTCATAAAAAAATTGCTGTCTGTATGAGTGAGCTGGAAAAGCTAATGCACCCTAAAGCAGTACGTAAAGCAAGAAGGCCACTAAACTCTTAATACCTTAGGAGTTATAAGAGTACCTTAGCTGAACTTTTTTCCACTTTTAGTAAAACACTATGGATAAAATCGATAGCCTGTTTACGATCCGGAAATATGTTTTCATCCAACAAATAGTTTTCTACACCTGCATCTTTACTTGATTTTATTAAATGCTCAACGGCATCGGGGTTAGTAATAGTATAAGCGTCAACTATGCAGCCTTTGTCTAAGAAGCGTTTTCGTAGATCAACTAAAGTTTTTCGACTTGTGGCAGACTCCTCATCGCATTCAGTTAAGTCTGCGTAGTAACCCCAATATCGCCATTCGACGACACCCAACATCAAGCCTAAATCCTCACAAAACTTTTCAATCAGTTGATTACTTAAAATGCCAATAAACTTTATTTCTAAGGTTCGATCACCAAAACAGACTGTATAACTGCCTTGTTCATCTGAGTATTTGTATTGATTGCTTTTTGAGCGCAATTAATTTACCGAAATTATCTGTTTTATATCTTAGTATCATAGTCATAACAATTAAATGGGTAAAGCCACTAACCTTCATTATTCCGATTTATCGGTAACCTGTTATATAAAAACTCGCAAAAGGCTAACAATTGAATCGGTTTTTTAGTCTTTTACTCATCATAGTTCCGTTTTCGTTTGTTGTTAATAGTTTGCTTGTCGGCACAAAGCGTTTCGAAACTATCGTATTTTTAATAAGAAATAAAAGATGGGTGAGGGTGAGAATGCACAAAGTTGGGAAACTACATGGCTTTTTGGAGTTCATATACACGGAAACGGGCTGAAATACTCAAACTTGTCACGTTCATGGTAAAAAAGTCATATTTGCTTGTTGCCATTTAGTTATACTTGACGCAATTAAATTATTAGTTAGGAATTTCTTCGCCCTATGAGCGACGACCCGTTTTACCAACGCGAAAAAGAAAAATATGAAAAGCCAGTTGCGAGCCGCGAATACTTGCTGGAACTTTTAGTCAAAGCTAAAAAGCCTTTGTCTTTTCTGGAGTTTTGTCAATTGCTTAATGCAAAAGATGAGGACAGTCGCATTGGTATTCAGCGGCGTCTACGAGCAATGGAGCGTGAAGGGCAAGTTGAATTTAACCGTGACAAGAAATACGCAAAACTTAAAGCAGAAGATCTAATCCAAGGTCGGGTGATAGGCCATCGAGATGGTTTTGGTTTCTTAAAGCGTGATGACGGTGAAAAAGACTTATTTATTCATAATGCACAGATGTCCATGGTATTACATGGTGATGTGGTATTGGTGAAAGAAAGTGGTACCGATAATCGTGGCAGACTTGAAGCTAGAATTGCTAAAATTGTTGAGCCTCGTACCGAGCCGATTGTTGGTCGTTATTTCTTTGAAAATAACGTAGGTGTGGTGATCCCCGACGACAGCCGTATTAATCACGAAATCATGATACCCAAAGAGCAAACAAACGGTGCCCGTCAAGGGCATATCGTGGTGGTTGAAATTGTTCAGCGTCCACGAAAACGAGTGAATGCTATTGGTAAAATTGTTGAAGTATTGGGCGAACATATGGCTCCCGGTATGGAAATTGATATGGCCCTACGTACATTTGATATTCCACATCAATGGCCAAAAGGTGTCGATAAACAAACAAAGGGACTCAATGAGCAAGTTCCCGAAGAGGCCAAGGCTGATCGAATTGATTTAAGACAATTGCCTTTAGTCACCATAGATGGAGAAGATGCTCGAGATTTTGATGATGCCGTTTTTTGTGAACCATTAGATGATGGTGGTTGGCAATTATGGGTGGCTATTGCCGATGTCAGTTATTATGTGCGTCCAGGTACTGCACTTGATAGCGAAGCTCAAAATCGTGGTAACTCTGTGTACTTCCCTGAACAAGTTATTCCAATGTTACCCGAAGTCCTATCTAACGGGTTATGTTCACTCAATCCCCAAGTTGACCGTTTATGTATGGTATGTGAAATGACCATTAGCAAAACGGGTAAGCTGGTGGAACATCAATTTTACGAAGCCGTGATGAACTCTCATGCAAGGTTAACTTACACCAAAGTATGGGATATTTTGCAAGGTAACCCTGAATTGCATAAACGTTATGCAGAACAAGTGCCTCATCTTAAAAATCTACATGATATGTACCGTGTTTTAAAACGTACTCGTAAACAACGTGGTGCGATTGAATTTGAAACCCAAGAAAGTAAATTTGTATTTAACGCGCAGCGTAAAATTGACAATATTATGCCGGTAACGCGCAACGACGCACATAAGCTAATTGAAGAATGTATGATTTTAGCCAACGTGTCGGCGGCTCAAACCTTGACTAAGAATCAAGCCGAAGCTTTATATCGTATTCATGCTGAACCTGATTCAGATAGACTAGGTGCTTTTTTATCGTACTTAGGTGAAGTGGGTATTACGCACAAAATTGGCACTGATAGTGACGTATCACCTCAAGATTTCACTGATGTGATTGAAAAAATTCAAGGTAGGCCCGATCAAGAACTGATTCAAACTATGTTGTTACGCTCTATGAAACAAGCCGTGTACGACCATGAAAATATTGGTCACTTTGGCTTGGCTTTAGAGGCCTATGCGCATTTTACCTCTCCCATACGCCGTTATCCTGACTTGGTTGTGCATCGTGCGCTTAAAGGCATTATCGATAAACAGAATCAGCGTAAGAGTAAATCAGGCGGAAAAGCCTATACCGCAGAAGAAGTTGAATCCTTAGGCGAGCAGTGTTCAATGACTGAGCGCCGTGCAGACGATGCCACTCGAGATGTATCCGATTGGCTTAAATGTGAATTTATGCTGGACCATGTGGGTGATGTGTTTGCAGGTGTGATTGCATCAGTCACTAACTTTGGTTTTTTTGTACGTTTGACCGAATTTCATATTGATGGTTTGGTACACATTACATCGTTGGAAAAAGACTATTTCCGTTATGACGAAGTGAAGCAGCATTTAGTTGGTGAGAGTTTTGGCACGGTTTATCGTTTGGGCGACCCTGTTGAAGTTAAAGTCGCTTCTGTTAATTTGGACGAACGCAAAATAGACTTTCTATTAGACGGTGTTGAAGGTAAAAATATTCGCAAAACAGCTGGTAGGAAACCTTCAAGAACCAAAAAGACAGGGCAAAAAAGCAAAGATACAACGACTAAAACAGCGCCTGTTAGTAAGTCGACCAAGAAACCTGCGACTAAAAAAAGCCGCACACCATCTAAGTCGAAATCAGCTCGCAGTAAACCAACAAGCTCATCCAGAAAGGGGAAATAAAACATATGGCTCAACAAGAATGGTTATATGGTATCCACGCCCTTGAATCTATTATTTTGCGTGAACCTGAGCGTTTAATAGAGCTCTTTGTATTGAAGGGCCGAGAGGACAAAAGTATTCACGATATTGTAAGCCAAGCTAGAAGTCTCGGTACTTCAGTGCAATTTTGTCAACGAAAAACATTAGATGACAAAGTCGACGGTGGGCAACATCAAGGCGTAGTCGCTAAAGTTAAACCTGCTAAGCAATATAATGAAAATGATCTGGCGTCGATTGTAGAGTCAAGTAAGTTGCCGTTTTTGCTTATCTTGGATGGTGTAACAGATCCGCATAATTTAGGGGCGTGTTTACGTACCGCTGATGCTGCTGGTGTGGACGCTGTAGTAGTACCAAAAGACAAATCAGCGGCTCTTACGCCAGTAGTGCGAAAAGTCGCTTGTGGTGCGGCTGATGTTATACCGTTAGTGCAAGTCACCAACTTGGCTAGAACGTTAAGAGACTTACAAGACGCTGGGGTGTGGATAGTTGGCACTGCTGGGGAAGCAGAAAATAATATTTATGAATGCAAATTCAATGGTCCTATGGCACTTGTCATGGGCGCTGAAGGGAAAGGCATGCGCCGCTTAACTCGTGAACATTGTGACGAGTTAATTAAACTTCCTATGGCGGGTTCTGTTTCAAGCCTAAACGTCTCTGTGGCGACTGGCGTGTGTTTGTATGAGATTGTTAGACAAAGAGGCTAGGGTAGTCGATAAATAGGGAATGCCTTTACGGTATTCCCTCATTCCTTCAAGTAAAAATGTGTTTATCATATTAACTTAAAATGTTTTTGCTAATAGTTTCTTAGCTTCCACTCTATCCATGCAGGAACGCAAAGGTTTTTGAGTGAATTTCTTTAAAGATGTGCTGCGCTTTTCACCCTGCCAGATTTGACCATCTTGCGACACTTCAACTCGGCAACTGACATTATCTGTGCCTTTCGTATAGATAATTGTTACTTGTTCAGAACGCTTTACAAGACCTTCAAATGGGTAACCTTTTTGGGTGTATACTTTTGCTGGTTGATTAAGTTCAGCTAAACTACTTGTTGATATAACAAGTAGTGTTAATGTCATTGCTAATATTTTAAATATGTTTGTTTTTGCTATATGTCGCTTACTCATTGTGATTCTCCTGTTGTTGGTGAGATAACTATAGGTAGGTATTCAGCGTCAGACAAACGATGAAAACTTATATATACTTAAGTTAAACTTAATTGTGGAGGCTGGGTTGAACAAGTTACCCCCGTTGAATTCGTTGCGTTATTTTTTAGTAGCTGCACAAACATTAAGCTTCAAGCAAGCAGCTGAAGAATTGTTTGTGACACAAGCCGCTATTAGCCAACACATTAAAACCTTAGAAAGCCACTTAGGTGTGCAGCTCTTTATAAGAGGGACGCGACGAGTGTCACTAACAGAGGATGGAAAGCGCTTAATGCCGCATATCCAGGCAGGTTTTGATAGCTTTAATAAGGGTGTTGCGTTGTTATCTGAGGACGCAAACCCAGATGTATTGAATGTTACGGTTGTTGAATCGTTATCAACTAGATGGTTGGTGCCAAGGTTGCAATTTTTTCAAGAGCAGCACCCTGAAATTAGAGTCCGACTCGAACCTTGTAATAGAGTAAAAGATTTTTCTGGAACGGATATTGACCTTGCGCTCCGTTTTGGTGAAGGGGAATATATTGGACTTGAAAGTCGTTTTCTTCTTAAAGATAAATACGTACTGGTTTGTCACCCAAGCTTGATTAAGTCGAGTCTCACCCCACAAGATTTGTATCAATTGCCCCTATTAGAGGAAAGCGGACCTGTAACCGGAGAAGCATGGCAGTCATTTTTGACAAGGTATAATCTTAAAGAAAATAGTTTTAAGAAAGTATTAGAAGTGGATGATTCTACTGTGACGATTATAGATGCGGCTTTGGCTGGACAGGGATTCGCTATGCTTCGCTATAATTTGATTTATCAGCAAATACAGCGGGGGCAATTGATATCACTCTTTGATTTTAGTCATCCAAGCGCCTATTCATACTATTTAGTCGCGCCAAGCCATCACTTTAGCAAGCAGAAAGTACAGTTATTTGAAAAGTGGCTAATCGAATCGTTAGCCGAAATTCACTAAATTGTTGAATTGCCGAGCGGCAAGCTGATATTTTTGTTTGCTACCAGATACGTTAATGGTGTTGTTTCTTTTTCTCGTTTTGTGGATTGCAGGAAATTTGACCATATTGAGCAAAAAAACTGATTATTACTTCAGTAAAAACAGCTTGTTGGCAGGTTTTTTAAATTGTTAACTAGTTGTTATAAATGAACGATTGATCTATTTCCTTACAATCGT